>Ga0214544_1000594_pt1 | contig 68420 bp, 22 predicted proteins | sample CNSS3metaG_FD_160074 | JGI IMG/M metagenome (GOLD analysis project Ga0214544, IMG submission 160074) | Root nodule microbial communities from cowpea collected in UCLA plant growth center, Los Angeles, California, USA - CNSS3 | ecosystem: Host-associated > Plants > Roots > Nodule | place: USA... | reverse complement strand
CTACGTTCAAAAAATATGTTATATTACAAATATATACATATATATATATATATATATATATATATATATATATATATATATATAAACAAATATATATATATATATATATATATATATATATATATATATATAATGGTTTATACCTGCCAATGCCAAAGTCCTGTGTGTGCCCAATACTGTGGAATAGTAACATCTCCAATCTGGAATTTAGGATTTGCATTTCCTGCAATTCCATAATGAAGAACTCCTTCCACATCAAACAAAGTAAGCAACAATTGGGTTGAAATACCTGCATTTAGCTACACAGAAACAACCCAAAGGATTCAAAAAACAGAAGGAGAAATATAACCAAAAGTTTATGAGGTGTAGAATAGAAAGCTTTTTTACCATTCCCAATCCACACATAACAACTACAACTCGCTTATTTTCCAGAACACCGATACGAAAATGTTTTCCTGCATTGTGAAAGCAAAATATCAAATATTTGAAAAGTTTGTAACTTTTTTATTGTGCCTAATGCATGCATTGTGTTTACTTTTATTGTCTGTCATGACTGTTTACAAAATCTGTTATCTTTTATTCTGTTACTTGAGCTTCATAGCTAGGCAGAAGGATTCAACTGTCGGTTAGAACGAAGCGCTTACTATTAGGTTAAAAGCTATAACTATTAGTTAGATGCAACTCTTTTTATTTAAGAATGTAACACAAACCCAAACATCACGATTTATTCGATTGTGACCTGACCTACTTGACTTATGTTATGGGACAATTGATTCCACTTTTAATAAGTTAGGCTTAAAACTCACTTTTAACCATGATCGAAGAAATTACCTGCATAATCGAAGTAAGGAAAGTTGTGATGAGGCAGAAAGCGTGATGAACGAAGAAGAGGATCCAACTCAAAGGTATTTGGCACCACTATACCAATGTATGGTCCTTCACCATTGATAACGCTGATTTGTCTCCATGAAATTTCTGAAACTGCACCATTTGCCATCATGCTACTACTGCACAGTAACAACACAGCTAAACCTAGTAACTTCATTCTCTTCAATGGTTGTGTCTTTCAATTCATGTTTTCAACAGATTTAAGGTTCCTTATATAGATTAAAACAACAGTCATATGGAACATATATCGGTCAACCACGTAAAAGATTTTAAATACACATACAATTTAAAATTAAGCAGGTGACGTTTTGAGTATAATTAATCAGTGATTAAGAAATAAACCATGTTTGCATTTGAGTAGAAGCAACCACGAAGTCCTTTTCTTCATCTTTTATTATCAATTAAATATTTCAAACGCCAACTATTCTCCCTCTTCTCCCTCCTTAGTGAAACATTACTTATTCATTTTTTTTTTGTCTATTTTTCTCTTGTTAGAAACAAATGGCAACTGACTTTTGAGTCTCATCAGAGAAACCAAGTAAAAATAATATGTTGATTCAGCTTGATATAAAAGAAATTATATTGATTCAGCTAGATGTAAAAAATATTATATGTTTGATTCAGCTTGATATAAAAATATTATGTTGATCAAGCTTGATATAAAAAAATTATGTTGACTAAGCTTGATATAAAACAATTATGCTGACTAAGCTTGATATAAAAAAATTATGTTGATTCATCATATATATATATATATATATATATATATATATATATATATATATTAACAAGTAAATTTTTTCTGTCTCAGACATGATGTATATTAACCAGCAACTCAAGTTGATGACTCGATTTAAAAGAAAATAACAAAATTTTAAATTTTAAAAATTGACTGAAATACTTAATTTTTAAAAAAGAAATTAAATAAAATTTCAATTTTAGTTTTAGTGATTTGGTATATGAACTTTAATATATCTATGTAACAAAAATCTATTACATTATAAATAATTTGTTGCTAGATTATTTTATTTTATTTTATTATTACTAGATTCAAATTAAAAGAATTTTATATTTATTTTATGAATTGCACATTATAGCATCAACAAAACATAGAATTATCGTTTAACACGAACATCATAGTCAATTATGTCAATTAGAAATTATTTACAAATTGAAAGAATAAAAAACAACACTTTAATATGTGTTGTAAATCCAACAAAACTCCAATTTATTTAATTTTGACTCTGAAATGTGATATGAACTTGCGTGTTCATCAGTAATTTTCTATCTTAAGTTTTTGAGAACTATAAAAATTCTGTTTATTCGTCAAATAAGGTTAATTTATTTCCTTGTCAAAAGATAATTTCATTGTTCTTTTGGATCAAATGAGAGAACGGGTAAATAAAAACCAAAAGCAGAAGCCCAAAGGCTATAGTAGATTTGGAGAAAGCCTTCCAAATAAAGCCCAAATATCACACTCCTACACAACCAAATATTATAAGTGCGTGTTTTATTTGGGATGTTGAGACCCAAATCGGAATTTTAAATTTGAAAATTGAAAATTATTCACATTAATTAACGCTTAAATTAGTTTGATAGAAAAATAAACATGAATTAAGTTGAAATATTGGAATATTAATAATACAGGTTTTTATTTAATACAAGAAAATAGTTTCATTAACATAAAATTATATTTATAATATTTTATATATATATATATATGTAATATTTTGTATAGATATATAATATTCTGATGGACTCAATTTTGTCCTGTTTGCTTAAAAAATCTTGATAAATCAGGTTTGGATTTAACAAAAGGTGGGGCAAGCGTAAGCCCAAGAAAGCACACGATCCAAACAAATAGGCCTGAATTGGGCTGAAGTCTACGCAACATAAAAAGTGTGCCATATGGGCGTTCTTTTAATGGGTATTTCTTTATATACTTCCATAATTACTAATTCAACTCTCATAATATTAAGTAAAAACTCTAACGTTCTTTATTATGCACTACACGACTATTGCTACTACCGCAAAAGAAGTAGAAGAGAGAGAATACTGTATAAAAAAACGGAGAGAAATTACGAAAAAGAACTCGTTTCGAAAATGAAAAGTTCATTTTGAAACATATTTTATTTACGGGTGTTTAAAAAAATGCCTTCAGAAAGGTATTATATGCATTCTAAAAAGTTTGTTATGTATTTCATGTACTTCAAAAAATTTCAGTAATAAAATATTTTAAAAAGATTTATAAATTAACTTTTTAATTGTTTTAAAATTTATTTAGGATTTATTGTTGTGAAAGAATTTTAATTTAGAGTTAAATATGTTTTTGTCCCTCAAATTTTAGTGAATTTTGAAATTAGTCTTTTTTCGAAACTTTATACCAATTTAGTCCTTTATATTTAGAAATGCGTGGATTTAGTCATTCTTACTAAATTTTGTTAAGTTTATTTGACATTTTAAACATATTTTATGATAATATTTAAGTTAACATTAAAGCAAAAATATGTCAAATGGTGTAAAAAATTCAAATATTATCATAAAATACGTTTGAAACGTCAGATAAACTTAACAAAATTTAGTAAGAATGACTAAATCCACGTATTTTTAGAGATGAAAGATTAAATTTGTCAAAAATTTTGGAAAGAGACTAATTCTAAATTTTATTGAAACTTTGAAGGATCAAAAACATATTTAACCCTTTAATTTATAAGAAGTGAAGACATTGTAAAACTTGAATTATTTGAAATTGAATAGCTAGGTCCTATGAGAAAGTGAAACTTGAGCTAAAAATTGAAAGAAAACGATGAGATGTAGGGTAGATGCAAAGGGGAACAAGAAAGAAGTCACATCGAAGAAGATCAAAAGAAACAATAATTGGGCAATGGAAATCAACAAGCTCTCGCGTGCTTTTTCATATTTCCCTCTAAATTCATTCTTCACCACCAACATCATCTTTTCCTTTGTCAACCCTATGCCGGTGCCGTCCATCATTTTTCCAATATTTTTCACACACTTTCTTCACAAACCCTAAAACAAATCATGAAACCTAATTAGCACATTTCTCTTCCATCTTGGGTCCCATGTTTTTTGAAGCTTCTATCAACATATTCATGAGCATGGGATAGAAACAGAGTATGTTTTTCAAGGGAAAGGAAAACAACATGTTTTTTTTATAACACTAGAAGTTTTATAACACTAGGTGGTTTGCTACTTGGTTGTCGGTGACTCTTATGAGATTTTGTTGTGTGCAAGATTTGATATCGTTGATTTCGTATATAAATACAGAATTTCAAGTCACGTGTAGTTGTTTTGTCACATCCATGGTAGCTCATTCATATGTGTATACACAGCTTGCTACAAAAGGGTTTTAAGTTTCAATTATTCTGATCATCATATCTATGTAGTAGCCTCTCACAATACATATATATAATATATATATATGTGAGAGTATATATATATATATATATATATATATATATATATATATATATATATATTAGCATATATTTATTATTATTTTTTTGACAAACTAGATGTTGATTTAACAAAATATTTTATCACTCTTTTGAGAGACTGAGCCTAGATTTCTTCCTTTCCATCTATTATATAATTGTTGGGAATCCAATTACGTGAATCTAAGTTTCACATTTAAGTAAAGATAAAAATGTTGAATACCATATAAGAATAAAGACCCATAAAATAATTGACTTAAAGTTTTAGATTAAAAGTGATGTCAATTCTTTACGTGTGAATTCTTTAACTTTGGTTGAGCGATTTTATTCTTCGGAGTCTCATCATGGTTCAAGCAATACGAAAATTAGGCATACATCACTATTGAAATAGTATTTTTAATTATATCATTGCGTTATAGCTATTAAAAAAATGTACTATGCCTTAGGTTCTTCTTTGCCTTGAATATCACATACCCTATTTATAGTGCTGCAATGATGCAATAATAGATGTAGTGTCGCACTCATATTGTATAGCTAGGGTTAGTGATGATACAAAACTTTACCCTTTGCAAAGGCAAGTGCATTCAGATTAGTGTAACTGAATCTTTTTTTTATAGGGACTTTTTCATCTTTATTAGGATTGGAGCACCATAGACAAGTGCATGTGAATGTGTATTTGTGTGTTTGAAGCGAATACGTGAAAACCTTTTAAGACCATTCATTCACGTACGAGGAACAGAAAGATGGGGAACCCGTAATGACAAGAATAACAAGCAAAAGTTTGTGTTGATCACTGTTTAAAAGAGTTTCAAAAGCACGAGTACGGTATACTTTAAATAGTGACTTGCAATGTTTTCAAATAATGAACAATGTTGTACACAAAACAAACGATTCAATTGTTAGAATCAAACGCTTATCACTTTGTCAAAAACTATAACTATTAGTCAGAACATAACTTTTTTTACTTAAGAATGTAATATCACGATTGATTTGATTGTAACCCGACCCACTTGATCTATGTAAATGGACAATTAATACTACTTACAACATCTTCATGGCACATATATTATTATAACGTTTTATCTTTCCGAAGTTTTGGTAATAATCCAAACACACATAATATATACTAAGTTGTTGACATATAAGTGAGGATATATAATAATAATGGTCATGGATCAGTTCAATTAATGCTGCTAAAAAAGTAGCATATTCAAATGATTAATCATACAAATATTGCATATACATCGAAACATAGAGCATTAGTACGTGCCACCATCTTAATTAAGCTAATTAACGAAAATAAAGAAAACTAAGCTTGATTTTCCATGAATTATGAAGTCTTCTAATAATTAAGGGCTAGCAAATACTATTGTGAGAGCTAGCTAGCACACATTTTATTCAGGAATGAAGTATAGCATCATGAGCAATCAGCCTTAGATTTTTTTTTAGCAGATTGACTGCTCATGATGTTATATCATTTCCATGAATTTACCTCTTTGCATGCTACCATATATTTTTATATATGTATATGCTGCCCTAATTGTAAACTTGTCCTAACGAAAGCCCCCTCCGAGGGCAGGTGCCCAATAGTCTGCTCCATTGTCACTCCCAACTTGCAGTGTGCATGACACTGGAACCAGACACAACCCTCTACTCCTCAGCCCCTTCTTTTGTTCTTCTTCAGTTTCCTAATTAGCCATTGCACACCACAAATGTGTTTAGAATAATTAAAACATGTCATCAACGTAATCGTGTTATTTGTGTCCGGATTTTCTGGACTGTCCTCTGCTGAGTATTAAAAATACATTACGTTGATATTAATATTAAAATTTTCTTTTAATATATTTTAAAACTTCAAAATCAGTGATTATTAATGTATTTTGAAGACACAGCAAAATAATCAATAGAAAAAAAAATTCAACGGAGATTCCAAATTCTATTTTAGTAAGAACATTTACCGGTTCTCCAGCTGCTTTCCTTTTCAAGCTGTTCTCATTATTCAGCAGCTGCATCAGAAAGTAAAACACCATGAGATAAAACAAAGCCACTTTGTTTTCTCTTTACTTTTACGTTGTAAACAATATTATATATCTGATAAAGCTGGTTACATTTCTCTTGTATGTTTTTTTTTTTTCACACACTTAAACAAATGAATATGTAAGATTAAGGTGTATGTATATATAGTTAATTGATCCAATGGAAAAAGCATATATACCTGACCAGGGTCTTCAGGGAATATACAATTCTTCTCTCCTTGAACCTAAATTTAAATAATTACAATCATCACTCAATAAGTGTCACATAATTACTCGTTAATCAGTACACTCGTGCACATGCAAGAGAAGAAGGAAGCAGAAAGGGGAAGAGATATAGAAAGAGAGAGAGAGAGAAGATAGTGAAAGTGATTATTCTTCTTGCTTTGGGACGTGAAAAATGGCTTTATATATGCTCCTATTTCTTTCTCATCTTAAAATAATATCCGTCACTTTAAAATATTAAAACATATCTTAACAAAGGTGTCATCATAACTTGAGTAATTAATTAACATACATTCATCATTATAAAAGACAAACAACATGGGACAAGGAAGTGGATGATAATCTTTATTTAGACAATTAGAGAAAAACCACTGTTTTTAATTACTGCCATGTTTTTTAAACCAGAAATGATGAGTTTATGGTATTTCTTACAGAATTCTGCTGCCTCCCACTCCCTGGTCCACCGCTCAAGTATGGTAAGCTAAGGGCCTGTTGGGGGAAAAAGTGAGCATGTTTAGAACTTTACTGATCAATTTTTTTTTTCATTGGAATAATACAAATATGAAAACTTATAATTTTTATAACAATTTGTATATCATATTAATAAGAGTATAGTGCATGCACTTGTTGTCTCTTTTTATCTGTGAAAAAAAAAATGCATTGGATCAATTTCAATGCTGTAATGTGAAATGAAGCTTTAATAGCGTGCAGCGTGCATCAGAGGCTCGTGGTTGTTTGGGAAAGTAAAGAGTGGAGAAGAAACATCACCTCAATTTGACTCTGAAGGAATCTGATATACCCAATAGCTTCTAACAAGACAGAGGCTGTGTCAGTCTGCAAAAGTGAAATATGCCACACCCATACACACACACACCAGCGTTATTCCCAGTCAAAATTATATATATTACGTTATGAACCAACCTTTTTTTCTTCTTCTTCTCTAAAATATCATGTACAAAAAGCAAAGGAAAAAAAATTATTACTGCAAAAAGTGTTCTTAAAGATGTGGATATGGGTAAACTTTTATTATTGGATCTTTCTATATGAAGAATGCTGATGCTATTTTTAACCCGGTCGTACATTTCTGATTAATTTAATTCATGTATACATTTAGTTTAATAAAAAAAAATTTAGTGACATTTTCATTTTTTTTATCATAATATAGATCAGAGGGGACCATTACAGTCTTGGACTATCTGATAATTTATTTTTAAAAAGGGTGTGCTACAGAGTTAAAAAAAAAAAATCACAATAATTTTAGACAACTTAATAATTAAAAAAAAAAGTATGGTGATGGTGTAATTTGATTCGAAAAGGTTAGGTTTTTATTACCTTCCCAAATGGGGAAACGAGTTGATGAAGAGCTGTAATTCTGTCACCTAGCTTCTCCTTCCTAACCTGAAAATGAGAAGAGGAAGAGATATAAATATGTCGTACATGCGCACATGCTAAAAATTTGGTTATATTTTGTTGTTTCATATGGGTGTGTTCGATTCTGGTTCTGAGATGGTAAAATGACGATGAAGCAAGAGAAAAAAGAATAATCATGATTGAGAATTAGACAAGAAAGAAAGACAACAGTTACACCCCACATGTGTTTGTGTGTCTGAAAGAGAGTTGGGGTTGGAAGTTTCTGTCTGGTAGTTTGCATTTTACCTTGAATGTAGCCTGTGTTGTAGCAGAGGGTTGAACCCTAGCTTTCTTCAGTGCCCCACCACCTGCACTGCTATTGCACTTAGAGAAACAAAGAGGTTTCTTATTAGATTAGATTCTTCTTCAAATTTTAACGAACACAACGCAGCAAAATTAATGAGAATCTTTTACTTCATTAATTGATGTAAAAACATTGGTAAAGTAGGTGTAGTACTGCGTCAATTCAAAGAAGATTAATTAATCATGGTTTTGATCTATACAAAGATAGGGAAAGATCTTGCCTTTAGATTATGTATGAAAAAATATTACAAGAAAGCTTTTTTTCTGGGTCTTAATTAGTAAAGTTGGATGAAAAGTGGGTTTTGTTCATCTCATTGACCAAGAAGGAAAGGAAAAGGTAAAGGAAATAAGAAGATTGTAGTTGTAGATTCTCATCAATCAGTGAAGGAATCTGAACTGTGTATGAATGAAATCTAATAATATCTTTGTTTTGTTACCTCAGAAGATCGATCTGGTGGAGGATGTCTTGCATCTGTGTTACTGTTAGAGAAATCTAACATGTTGCTACTGAAACTTGTGGCACATGATGATTTCGGAGACCAAGATGGTTTTGATGACTGAAGCTCTTCGTTTCCATGGCCATATACATAACTGTTAACCGAATTTTCTTGTTTAACATCAACCAGAGAAGCGTTTTGAGCTTGACCTAGCATTTGATCCTCCCAGTTCTCCATCTTCTTCGTCTGAAACTGTCCCATCCCAACTTTTCCTTGTTCATCCACCACTCCACTCCTATAACAGAGATAAAAAGTTAGATTTTGATCCTTCCTTAACCAAACAAAGTTAGTTTCGCCATGCAAGCATGTTATTAGTTTACTTTGTGTGTGTGTGAAGGAAGGAAGAAAAGAAAGAGAAATTGATTAATATACATGAGTAACTGGCTCCATGATTCAGGAAGGTCTTGATTTTCGTTCCAAGAAGGAAAGGGAAGAGAAGAAGGAGCAGCATAAGGGATGGGAAAGTTTGAAGGAGAGGAGAAGAAAGGAGAAGGTTGTTGTGGAGGCATGGTGTTGATATTGATGTTCCACCAGTTAGGGTTTCCAGCCATCATTTGTTGCACTGGTGAGCTCTGAACAACACTTCTATGCATGCCTTCTGTTGCTTCTGAGAAAATTTTTCAGCTGTTAGCAAAAGAAAGATGTGTGTGTGTGTGTGTGTGGTGTTCTCTTTCTTTGTGTGTGATCTTTCTCTTTCCCTTTTCTTTGTAGAAAATTTTTGAGAGGTCCTCGAAAGGGTGATTAAGTAGGGGAATTACACACACGACCCGTTTGAAGGAATTAATTTGAATAATTATGGAGTTTTGAGAACCTTTGTCTTTGTTGCTTACTTTCTTTATTGCTTTTCTTTTCTTTCTCATCACTTTCGTGTTATTTCTTTTCTTTCTTTGCTTTTCTATTTCCCCCGCTTGCTTTTGCTTTATCTTAAAGTGGGACAGAAAAAGGTGGTAGGAATTCCCATAATTATAAAATTCCAAAAAATATATGTATTACATATATATAATTAACAAGAAAAATCACTCTTGAGAACATTTTTCCCCTATCATATCTACCAACGTGGCGCACTAGAAAGGCCTAAAAGAAAAAAAACTACAATGAGAAATTTAAAGAAGAACCTCTCTAAAGTTTGCCAAAATTTTGACTTCTACAAGCTAAACACTCACCTTATTATTTGTGCTTGACTAGAAAATCATTACTCTTTAAGTAGTATTAAATAATTCGATTTAGTGTGTGTCATATTTTGACATGAACTAAAGATTTAATGGTCTAATTACATATTGTGATTATGAATTACAAACTATAATATTCATATGGGTTAAATAGGTTTTTGTCTCTCAAGTTTCAGTGAATTTTAGAATTAATTTTTTTTCGAAATTTTATACTAATTTAGTCATTCATCTTTAGAAATGCGTGAATTTAGTCATTTTTACCAAATTTTGTTAAGTTTATTTAACATTTTAAAAATCATATGAACTTAACAAAATTTGGTTAAAAAGACTAAATTTACGTATTTTTAAAGATGAAGGACTAAATTGATCAAAAATTTTGAAGATAGACTAATTTCAAATTTCACTGAAACTTGAGAGACAAAAAACATATTTAAGGCTATTCATATTTTATAGTGTATGCTTGCTGTAATTTTCTTTTTCCTACTATTCTACATGCCATTCACAAAGTGATATATCTCTATGAGGTGTTGTTGACCAGCTTTTTGAATTCAATTACTCGGTTTTGTATCTGTAACTAAAATTTCTTATAGTTCGTTAATTTTAACCTACGCTCATGATTGTGGATAATATTATATATATATATATATATATATATATATATATATATATATATATATATATATATATATATATATATATATTCATCTTGATGAAATAATACTAACATTTAATAATTGTTTTTGCACTTCATTTACACATAGATCCTTAATCGTAATCAACCTTCTAGTGATGAAGCATTCAATTCGATTGAGTCAACGAAAGAGTTTAGAACAGTCAACAGTCCAGTGTTGTACATTCTCATCCACTTTAGGATTATAAAAAAAGCTTTAGAGTGTAAACACTAAGAGATTTGTACTGTTGCTTTTATATTTAATCAACAGAAAGTTAGTTTAGTGCTAAGTTATAGATACTTTTATTCTTAACAATGTCTTAAAGAGTTCGAGTATATTGTTTAAATAAATTAAGAAGTATGTTGAAATCAAGTAATTAATTAAGAAAAAAACTATATTAATTTATATTAAAATTATCTTAAAAATTTAGTTATTCAGTTTTTTTAGTACAAAATTATAATGTTTTCCATGTTTCGTTACACGATTTTTCGCATATTAAATATGATTTTAGAAAGGTAATGATCATAGTTTTCTGCTCTTTCAATGTGATATGAATGAGCAGTATGTATACACAAAGTGAACATTGCATTTTGTTTTTCGCATATATATTAAACTATATATGTGAATACAAAATATTTTAAATTCTCAATAATTTGAGATGTCTTTTTAAATGTATTTTATTATTAATGTTTTTAACTGAATTCTTTTATATATTGTGTGTGTGTGAAGCTAACTATCAATCTCATTCACATATGTAATTATCTTTCTCTTTTTAATTTTTCCACATTGTCGTTTGATAGTAGTATGTGTAACGCACGTTAGTGAAGATTTTGCATATAGTTATTTTAATGATGTAAATATATATTTTGAAAATATGTTATTGTTTTTATATTATATTTTTTTTATAATACATATATTATTATACATTTTAAGGGAAGCACATGAGTTTTATATGTTTGCTTACTTCATAAATATTTGTATTTTATTAAATTGATCAATTACCTTAAAATGCCTTAATATAAGAAAATGTATAAACTAAAAAATAATTTATTTTTGGTTAAATTACTCTTTTGGTCCCTCTATTTGTCATGAAATTTCAGTTTGGTCCTCAAGTTTTTCGTTGTCTTAATTTGGTTCTCATTTTCTTAAAAATGACTCAATTTGGTCCTCACCGTTAGTTTGACTAAACGGTGTTAAAGTCAATGTCACGTGTCAATTTCTGGTTTTTTTAAATTTTTTTAATATTTATTTTGAATTTTTTTTTGAATTTTTTGAATTTTTTATACGTATCACTTCATAATTGTATCAAATTATTTATATCTTTTAGTCATCCCTTTGATTTTGTATGGGTTACCCAATTGCTTCATTTATATATTTTTTTATTGCCGATAGAAAAATTATTTTGAGTGCCCAACACTTTGGAAACTATTAAAATTATAGTTCTAAAATTAATTTGATGATATTATTAAGTTGTGCAAAGAAATATTTTTTTAAGGAAATAATTATTTTTTGTCAAAAGATGTTATAAAGCAACTCAGCTCAATATTATATAGCCTCTTTATTATTCTTGCAATGCATTGGAAAAGCCATATATAAGTCAATTAAAATCTCTTGGTTAACGATTCCATCATTGACTAATGAAACACCACTTTAGTAATGTTGTCGATGACCCAATTGGTTTTTGAAGAGAAATATGCTCTTAATTGTAAGCTAACTTCAAACACGCGTATAAGATTTGTCGATATGCTGACTAAAACAACAAAACAATTTCTCTCAATACTCTAACTGGTTAGGTTGATACAAATTTAGAAGAAAAAAAAATTCTGTACTATTTTTCATGTATAAAGTTCTTCATATTAATTATATTTTGAGAACTAAAACCATACAAATAATTCTATTTAATATTACGAAAAAAGTTAAATTAATATGAAGATAATATATTATGATATCAAGATGAGTTTTAATCGATGAATACATATGTTAGGAATCTAAGTGTGAGTCTAAGTCTCACATTGGTTAGAAATAAGAAATTAGAACACTATATAAAAATAAAGACTCGTAAACCCATTATCTTGAAGTTTTAAGTTGAGAATAATGTCAATTTTTTATATGATTGGAATCAGATCTTATTAATATCTGTTCTCCTCGATCAAATAGAGGAGGAACAATTTGAACTTGCATCACACACACCAAAGAGGTCAATGTCTAGGGCATGGCATCACTTATGTTTGTTTCTCCAAGAAAATAGTTGCCAGTTTTCATGAATTTAAAACTATGACCTAAAACTTTTAGACATTCTTTTTGGGTATCCCAATTGAATCTCTTACCCAAATGAGCAAAAGGAAAATCCACCAAACATGATTATAACTTTATAAGTTGTTTTTATATTCGATAGTAACATTTCATTTTTTATTTTAATAAAATTCTTTAGTTATTCTATTCCTTTCATATCTACTATATTTTAATTTTCTTTATTTTTTAAATTATTGATATTTTTATCAATTTAAAGTGTCATTAATATTGTATATTTATTAAATGTTGTTTAATCTATTTGTCTTAATGTAAATGACAATAAATATGAAATAAAGATAATATGTCTTTATTTTTATTTAATTCTAATATATTTTGTACGCTTAAGTAAAACAATAACAATAATAATTGTTAAAAGTGAAAATATTTGAAGTATTTTTTTTAGGTAGTTTTCCTACAAACTAAAATAGAGAAAACATCGTATTTTTAAGAAATAAACGTATATTTATAAATTTAATTAAAATTTCTAATTTAGATATTATCTTCTAAAATGAACAAAAAAAATATAGTAATTAAATAATCATTAATATAGAAAAATAAACATTTAATCCCTTTTAATTGTCTATCTTAAAAGAATAATATTTTCAATATATAAACACAATTAACAATCATTATGCAGTAAATACGATTTAAGAAGTAGTTACATAGTTTATTCTAGATAAAAATTAAGGATTGGTTGTATAATTGTTTAACATCTTTTTATTTGTGTAAGTCAGGTAGCCCTAATTAACAGATTGAAAATATTCAACTATTTATTAATTAGGTCAGAAGTTGTTAATTCCAGTTAACAGTGACATCCTTGAACGACCAAGAACATAGTTTTAAATCTGATAGTGATAGTTATTTTTGTGTCGTATATTTAATTGTAACGTCTCAGCTACGTTTGTGGAAACTTTAAATACAGATCAAATCAATGAATTAAAAACTTGTTATTCATATTTGGATATTAAAAAATATTAAAAAAGTGAGAGAGAAAAGAAAGTCACGAATATAGATTTTTCCTTCGTCATGGTTGAATATTTGGTAGTGTTAAAAGTTTCACTAGGACTAGAGATAAAGACTAATTTATAATATATGAGTGAGGTACAAACCTGACTTTATACGTCAGTTTTGTGAGATTGAGTTAGGTTTAAAGCCTATTTCTAACCTGATATTAAAGTCAAATTAGAGTCTATTCTATCCTAGCGACATAAAAATATTTTTACACATGCTTGTGACTTATAGTTTCGATGAACATTCTTAATCAGATACAACAAAAAAAGGAAATGAACAATGAACAAAAACCAATGGTGAAAATATTCCTTTGGCATCAGAAACGAATTATACAATAATATTATTGTCGTGTTGAACATTAATTCCAGAGGCAAACATTCCCTCGTACCGCATTTTGATGTCGCAAAAAAACAAAGAAACCCTTAAATTTCGAGCTAATTTAGAGTGTCGTGACAGAGATTATGGGGAACAATTTATAAAATTATGGTTTTCTCCATTCATGTTGATATTCAGTTTTGAGATATAGGAAGTGTCAAAAAAGGTGGGTAGAAGAGTAGAATAGGTGAGAATGAGAATGGTGTTGTCTACACTTTAATGCCCATATCTTTGTCGGAAGCTGTGTGTCTTTTGTAGCAGACGCACCCATATTTTCTTATTTTATTTTTTTCTTCCATGTCTTATAGAGAAACAAACAACGTCAACAACAATTCCTTCTTTGTCCTCACCTTCTTTGTCATATATTCCTCTCTTTCAATCTTCTTTTGCCATTCATTTTTAATTTACACTTACAAAGTATGAGTAGATCGAGTAGATCGATTTCTTAACAAGTGTTTATGATCTGATTTTTGTAGAAACTTTCTCTCTGAGCTGCACAACTTAAAACATTTCTCTGTGAACCAAACAATTTCAGTTGTGTTCTTTTTAGAAAAATGATTTGAGGGAGAGGAAGAGAGAGACGAAGAGATCGGAGAGATTAGAGAATGAAATTGATATTGTTTCTTTTAAAGGATTTAAAAATAATTTTAGAGTGGATGAAAGAATGAAGTTTGTGACTGAATTGACTTATTGAAAAAAAAATTAATAGATAAAAAAGTTAGATTATTAAAATGTCCTTATTGTTATAGATTATATAAAATTATAAATAAATGATTTAGAATTTTTTTTATAAATTTTATTCGATGATTGAAATTATATAAAAATTATTTTAAAAAAATGAATAATACAATATATTTTGTATGAAAATAAATTTAATATGGAATGTAGAAAATAAGTAAATATGACGAGAGTGGTATGGAAAAAAATAAATATGAAGATAATAAATTAGTCATTTAGCATTTGTTATCCTCCAATTTCACTCAGACTCCAGATGAATGACAATTATTACGAATCTTGCTAATCCTCCTTCTCTATCATTTCAATCATTCAAAAAAAAAACAAGGCAATCACCCTCTAATACTTATTTCATATTTCTCTTAAATAATGAATGCATCCAAAAAAAATATCATCTTAATATACTACTTTACCTTTTCACATTGATTATTTTCTAATAATATTATCGATTTTTATCAAAGGTAAATATTAACATCATAATAAATTCAACATTTTTTACATTAATAGGTTTAGTCATAATAGATTTGAAAAGATATATCGTATCATGTAACATTGTTAATGAAAGAATTCATAAATAATCGATGTTATATATGTTTTTATTTTTAAATTAGTTGAGTTTCTATGCGTTCTATCCTTTGATTGCAATTACTTTCAAGAAGCTGCACAAGATTGGCAAAAGATCAAAATCTAGTACTAGTTTAAATTAATAAATACTAAAATTATGCTTAAATATAAGATCAACATTATCATACACCAAATTCTACGTAAAATCATAATATTCAAGAAAAAATAAATTATCCAAAACAAAATATTTTATAACTAATGTTAGATACCAATTTAGTAGAGTCTAATTCACAAAACAACTATAATTTTTTATTCATATTAGAAATTATTTTAAATACTAATAATCTTTGATTTATAAATTGATATTCAAATTAATCATTATAATAAATAATTATTCTTGATTAAAGATTTCCTGTAGTGTAAAAAACACATCATTTCAAAATTAAAATGTTCTAAAGTTTTCAATCCAACCTATTTCATTTCAAGTATAAGATAATACCCTATTTCATTTTCCCCAAAATTCACATAAATAAAAAAATAAAACACTTCCTCATTGGATTCCTCTTATGAGATGGATTAGAATGAAGTTAAAAACAATGTCATTATTATTTCCCTTGATGATGATCCCAAGAAGGGTTATTTACCAACTAATAAACAAACTTGGCTTTTTATGCCACAAAAGCTACACATACCTTTCATAATTTAAAGGACAACCCTACCATCATTCCTCTCCTTTCTCAAGGGAGCACCAAAAACAAAAGCTATGAATGGTATTCAACTTGCTTATCTTCTTAGGTAAGAAAACAAAAACAAAAAAGCACACCTATGTTCATGCTTTTCACTTCATTTTTCTTGTGATTTCCTAATATGAGATCCACTACTCATCCATATCCACCAACTTTAACTTTTTATGGCTCAATTTTTAGAACCTCTTACTCATTGTGGTGTTCTATAGCTAAAGTTAATTAATCAAGGTTAATTATGTTAGGTTTATAGAGAGAGTTTTATTGGAGAGAACAAACATCAATGAGATCTGAGCTCAACTACATAAGATATTGACACCACTATCAATTCAAAATCTTAAGACAATAAATTTATGAATCTTTATTCTTATATTGTGCTCTACTTTTCTCGATTCTAATCAATATGAAATTTAGACTCAGACTTAAATTCTTAACAAATTAATGTATGAAGATTATATAAACTTGATTAAATTAGTTTGCAAATCATTATCTGAAACTTGATTAACAGTTATGAAAGTGCATAATGTTGTTTCCTTTATCCATATATGCCTTTGTGTGCATGCACACTTTTTCTTTTTATTTCCAAACAAAGTTCCTACGCCAGTTGCATTGATGATTAAAAGTTGACCAGTTTAAAAAGTTAAGCTTTTCTTTACTTTGGATTCAGTTTTTTGCACGCATGTTTGTTTTCTAATTTACACGTATTTAATTGACTGTGACAAGGAGGATAAGTCATTATTATTTTTTATGAGACATGAAGCAATCAATCTTTCTTTATCTTTTCTGCTAACTTCTGGATATATAGCAGTAGATGGATTCAAAATAAGAGTGTATATATGTTACCTATGGCCACACTTTCTCACATTTTAGTCAAAAACAACATATCTCTTTTCCTCCCACTTCCGATGTAAAAAAATATTAAATAATTTACTAATTTTTGAGACACTCTATAATTAGTCATAGGGTATATTTTTTTTCCCAATTTTCGCCAAATTTTGTTAAATAAGTTCTAATTTTGTTTTTATGTTTAAATAAGTCCTAATTTTTGTCAATTTTATTCAATTTGATCATTTTTTTTAACACCATCTAAATCATTAACGATCATGAACACTGACTATCACGTGTCACTTCGTGGTTTTTTATTTTATTTATTTTATTTTTTATTTTTTATTTTTTATTTAGGACTAAATTGAACATAAATAACAAATATAGGAACCAAATTGAATATAGAACATTGACTTTGACACGTGACATGTTTCTAGGTTGACACGTGGACATTTAAAAAAATTTTAAAAAAATTAAAAAAATCACAAAGTGACATGTGGCGGTCACTATTTATGACCGTTAATGATTTAAACGGTGTTAGCAAAAAATAATTCAATTGAACACAAACAAAATTAAAACTTAGTTGACAAAACTTGACGAAAATTGGGACAAAAAAGTATTTTAAATTTAATATTATTATATATATTGCTTTTGAAAAAAAAAACTGGAGTTTCCTATTATCTGAAAAAGTAATGGCTTGGGATAACAAATAACTTGTCGTTTTAATAATTAGCACTATGGTAAGGTTTTGTATATGATTTTAGAATTTTGATGAAGACGTGTTTCTAACAGTTACAAAATTAGTATGACACTGTGATGTTTGCTAATATTCGGCAACTTCAATTCAAACATATCACTTTCACATCTTATATGTTTTTGTTATGGAATCATCACTCTCCATGAGATAACTCTAATACCTAATACAAAACTAGAAAATGATAATGATGTTATGAAAGTAAATAAATTATCTCGAAACGAGAGAAAAAAAAATCTCATATCATTTAATGTTCGATACAATGATTATAGAAAAAAAAAAGGTTATAAAAAATGTGTTATTTTGAAAACCTGCGTAATCATGTTTATTTTAAATTTTGTAAAATTTATACGTACATCATAATTTTAATATTGTTATTTTTTCTAAAAAAAAAAAAAAAAAAAAACCTAACTATGGTTGTTTAAAATTCTTTAAAGTTTCTTATTTAGTATAAACTCTTTGCATTATTAGGCTTGACCTAGTGGAAGGGCTTAAGGTTCCAAACATCGATGTCGCTTTCATTTATAATGATTCTTTTATATATTTTAAAAAATTCAAAGTAAGTAGAGTTTAACCTCGAATAAAAATGAATAAAATAAATAATATAAGTAGAAAAAATTATAAACTTGTTATATTAAAATTTTGGATTGAAAGTAGTTCGTTAGAGTTGGTGGTAGAATTTGAACAAAATTCAAATTAGATTTTTTATATATAAATTATTTTTTAATTAAAAAAAAAACTTTTTTTTCTCTATTTAAACTATTTTTATTCTGTGATTTACATTTTTTGATTTTAAATCTTTCTAATTCATTAAATTCACACATGAGTATTTTAATTTCTATTTTAATTTAAGGTCATTCAACTAATTCATTATGTGCACTAATATAACTCGGGATACATTCATAAAATTTTACAAATTGTATCATAAGCAGTGGAAACACAAAATTTCTAAATTTTATAATTTAGGGATATACTAATTTGGAGAAAATATAACTAGTTCATGTCAATTTCATAAAAGAATCCCTAAAATTATAATTAAGATTCGTACTATTTTGGGGAAAACTTATTCTGAAAGAATCATCATAATAGGATACTATAAGAATGTCTTCTTTAATTTCTCTATTTTCTGATTTTCCTTTTTTAATCTATCTCTTTATCTTTGTTTTTATTTTCGCACTCTCTTGATGACTGATAGTGAAAACAAATTTAAAATCAAAATCAAAATTTCTTTATCAATCAATGTCCTTTAAGTTAAATTTTATTTTATCTTTATTTTATATATATATATATATATATATATATAATATTAATATATAAATATAATTTTAAAAAATATATAAAAAATAAAATTGAAAAACTCTTGGAGAGTCGTAGCTCGCCTCTATCATAAGCAAATTTTTCCACTATTTAGTAGTATGAGATGTGAGAATTAGAAGTCTCACACTAAATAAAAGTATAAGTAATGTCCTAAATCTTATATGAACTCGTTCACAATTCATTCGTGCATTAATTAACCTACATCTTTCTTAAAGAAAAAAAAAATCACACAAAATACTTACATTAATTCGTTTAACATTGTTCCAATTATTATTTTTCAAATTTTATGTGACGTAAAATATTTGGAGAAATAACATAAGGAAATTGCATTTTATAATTAAAATAGGAATGCACTTTATGATGAATGTTGGATTGATTGATTTTCAAAGGTTACGCAAAGGAAGGATGATTTAGTAATAAAGTTAAGATGAAATCAAATGACATCATCCTAAAATTTGGATGGAGTGAAAAGGCTTAAAACAACATAAATGATTATGCTTTATGACGTAAAATGTATATTTAGGAATTGATTTCATGGGAGGGGAAATATCAACGTCTACTTTTATTTTTGTGGAATTGAAATGATAGGAAGAAAGATAAGAGATGAAAGAGAAAAAAAATATATAATAAAGAATGAAAGGCCATAACATAATAATAAGAGTTGATATCTCTATCAGAAGACCAAAAATCGAAAAGAAAAATTGTCACAGGTGGTTTAGGAAAATGAGACTTTGGCAACATGAACATGAACTTTTGACAAACTTATTATTATTATCGTTGTTGTTGGCTATGCGTGCACGCATTTCAAGGCTTCAATCAGTCTTATCCAGATATGGTTTTTGTTTTATTTTATGTGCCAATCATTCCCAAAGTGTACCAATTTGCTAGCATACAATTTCATTCAAAACAATTTTCATAATTTACTTTCTCTAAATAATATATACTCTCAGATATTAAGAGCAGTGACTTATCATCATCAAGATGATAGATCTCCACTTCAGTCTCACATAATTAAAGGTCGATTTAATACTCATACATAACATATTTAATATTTAAGATAAAGAACAATTTAAAATATTTTTCTTTTATTTTTAGAAGTATCTTTTAAAGGTTGTCAGGATCTAGGTAGCGTTGAGCGTCAGTATTTACTGGAGGTATGGAAGTAGTTTGGTCTCAGAGAGTTGAACGCTAAAATTTTAGTATTAAGTATCAATTTTTGTGAGGTAAATGGTGTTGAACGTCAAATGTCATGTTTTACATGTTTTTCCTGTTTGGTTATTTTTTAATGTTTTGTGATTGATGTGAAGTTTATTTTATGGTTTTCATTATTATTGATTGAAGTGAATATACTTTGGTGAGCATGTATGATGGTATTAAAGGAATTCAAAAAGAAGTTATGTGTGGTGATAATTGTAGTGTATGCATTGACATATGGATTCAATATAGATGTATCTTATACTCTAATAACTATTCACACTCAAGTAGAATGGAATAAGTTATGCGGTAAAAGTTGCATGAGGTCCTAGTCATTAGATTTTTTTGGTCCTAGTAGCAATTTATCATGTGTGTGATTGGTTGATAACTCCTTGAGGCCAAGTTCTGTAGCAGAGTTTGGGAACCATTACCACAAGTGCACACCATTAATATGTCAAGTGCATGTATTCAGATGATTGAGTTTAGTGTTAACTACTTGTGTGATTATATACATAAATATATGTTTTATACCATGTTTTATGAGTTTTTGGCATGATTTTTAATTATATACGAATATTTCTTTTGTATACTAGCTTACCCTATTGTATGTTTTATCTGACCTTCGTTTTGTTCATCTTTTTTGCGATGATTACTTAATTGTGTGAGTAGAGGAGGATACAGGTGGTGATAGATTCTCTAGTGGAGAGTAATGAGAATGTGGAGTAGTGCTTAGGTTTTCCCTAATTGTATATATAGAAGTTTAGTTGTTTGAAAATTATTTTAGATATCTATAATCGTATTATATATATATATATATATATATATTCGTCTTATCAATATTTAACATTTTATTTAGTAATTTTATATTATTAGATGAGATTTACATTTTTATAAACGTTAACATTATTTATCAATTGTTTAACGATCTAATTAAAAAATATGACTAAAATTTAAGTAGAATTGTTATTTTTGTATTAAAACTTCAAAAACTTCATAAATTTTGGTTATTATACACTATAAGAAAATATTTCATTAACAACCAATTTTAGTGACCAAATGTTGATAATCACTATAATAACTAATTTAGATACTAATTTGAAAAAAAGAGAATAAATTATTGATTACTAAAATAATCACTATTATCAATAAAAGTTATAATTAGTTTCTAAATTGGTTTTTAAAATATAGTTACCAAAATAAATTAGTCATCAAAATATTAGCTACCATAGTTTATGTCATTAAAGAAATGATTTCTAAATTAGTCTCTAACTAATAAGTAACTAATTATAATTTTTTTATTTATAATAATGATTATTTTAGTAATCAATAATTTTTTATTTTATAAAGTAATATTTAAATTGACCACTTGGTATAAAGACACTTTTTAGTGATTATAAAAACGAAAATAAACACTACGTATTTTATTTTACCCTAAAGTTAACAAAAAATTAAATTAGAATAAAATAAGTCATATCAATTTTTAATATTACTAAACAATTTTTATTTTAAAATAAAAAAAAAAACAATAATGATTCACTAGCTTTATTGTACATTACTCTTAGCAGGATTTCTTTCTATTTATACATAAATCTCATATATTTATACAAATATTTGTCCATTCACTTGAATAAGTAATGTGGAATAATTGGATATGAAATTTCAAAGAAGGATCATGTGAAGAAATGAATTCACAAAGTGATGTAACGACTTAATAAACAATTTCACTTAACATTCTTTAATGGAAAGAAATAAAATATTTGAATATCAAAAAGTTTGATGTGAGGCTAGAAAGTGAGAAAATGAGCCACTTTCAATTATTTTAATCACATTTTAAATTATACAAACTTTCCGGCCTCTGGGTTTGTAATAAAAAAAAAGGGAAAAAGTAGAATTGGTTTCCAAATTATATATATAATGAGACAAAATTAAAAAATATTATATTCTACAAAATGTGATGATATCATATGTGAAGAATGTGGGAATTATATATGAAGAAAAATATTAGAGACGTGACAATCAAATTTCCCACTGAAAACGATTTCTAGGTTTTGTTTATAAATCACTCAGATATTTCCCTTTATCTTGTCTCCCTTTCTATATTTTTAATTGAAAATCAAAATTTAGTAATTTAATGTCTAGGTTTAGTTATAATGTTTATCTATATTTGACAAAACTAAAATGATAAACTTTTAAGTCTAATTTAATCTTATCAAATTTACTAAAATGAGATTTACACCTTATTTATATATTATGAAATTACTTTATTTTAGTTTTAGTCGACCTGAGACATTCAATAATAAAATTTATTTTTTTTACAAGTTTAGTTCTTTACTTTTCTAATTACCTGTAATTTGGCGTATAAAATTCTTTTCGCCTAATTTTAATCTTTTATTTTTTACTTATGTGTAACTTTATTTAATTTTTATTTTCAAAAACATATTAAATAGTGAAATCCCCAAGTTAACACGAGACATAGATAAAATTACAATCCAATACAGGATATAAATTTCTTTTTTCTAAAATGTTAGAACAGGATAATAAAGATTGAAATACAAACACATAAAGTAAAAAAAAAAGTATATACTAAAATGGATTAAAAGAATGAAAAATTATAAGAACATCATATTGACTATTTTTGGTTTGAATGAAGTATTCTTTTTCTATTTTTCTCTCTTTTTCTTTTCATGAGGAGCTGAAACAAAAGCACTCTCACCTAACAACAAATACTATTGATACTCACCACATACAATAATTTTTTCCCTTATATATATATATATATATATATATATATATATATATATATATATATAACACTACTCAACAAAATCCAACACCCTCACACTTAAAAGCTCTCTTTATTCTCTTCTCATTCATCTCACTCAAATATATGTTCATCAATCAAGAGACACACTTTAATTCTTCACTCACAATCTCACTTTTTTTTCTGAACCCAATATCTGTCATTGACAGTAACAAGTTAATATACACAGAAATCTCATTAAAAAAATTAAATTTAATTACTTTTGGAGATTAATTTTATAAGCATCGAAAATCACATTGATAATAGATAAAGTGAGTTTCCAATATATAAGGGAATGTAAATTTTATTTTACAAGTCAATTTTGTGAAATTGAATTAGACTTAAAGTTTATTTATGGTATTAGAATTATGAGTTAAAGACTGTCATAGTGAAATTTGTTATTTATTTTGCCTATTGTGTCATTCATTGTTGAGAAATTTGTTGTTTGTTAGATTTATCATATCACTTGCTATCAAATCCGTTATTAATAAAGGTTAAGTATGCTTTTTGTCCCTTAACTTTCAGTGAATTTTGGAATTAGTCCATTTCAAAATATTAGACCAATTTAATTCTTCATCTTTTGAAATACATGAATTTAGTCATTTTAATCAAATTTTATTAAGTTTATTTGACATTTCAAATGCATTTCATAATAGTATTTGACTTAATATTAAAGCAAAAATGTATCAAATAGTACAAATAACTCAAATACGATCTTGAAATACGTACGAAACATCAAATAAACTTAACAAAATTTGATTAAAAGAACTAAATTGATCCAAAATTTTAAAATAGACTAATTCTAAAATTTATTAAAAATTAAGAGATAAAAATATATTTAACCCTTAAAAAATAATTGAAGAATATAGGGGTGTGAGTGTATGAGAGTGAAAAGAAGTGATTATGAGAAACTATGGGAGGGTTTGTGGTCCCTAAATTGGGACTATTGTCCTTAAAAGAGTTGTATACAAACAGAACTCTTTTTTTCCATTTGAGCTTTTGATTTCTGACATTGATTTCATTCAAATTTTTGGTCTTTCTCTTCTCCTATTACTAGAGTAGTGGGGCCCACCATGCCCCACTTTCCCTCACTTTCTATAAAGCAAAAAACCCTCACCGACCCCTCTCCCCTAAAATCAACAATGGACCCACTTTCTAATTATTTCACATACTTCTTTCATTTTTTTACTCTTAAAAATAAAATTTTATTTTTATAATCATACGTCATTATTATGTCATTCTTATCTCATTTTTCACACCACATTTAGAACATTATTATTTACCATCTTTATGATCAATTCAGTTTTATTTACAGGTACCATGTTTAACAAAATTATTGTTATAAATTTTAATCAGAAACACGATTTGAAAACATATATATAACTGGAAAATTCTTCATTTCAATAATAATGCAAGCAAAATAGATTCTATGATCTGTGTTTTCCTACATCATGTTTCATTTATTTACTATAATACGCTCTTTTTTTTTCGATGCTTGGAGAAAAACATACATCATCATGTTAATTTTTAATTATTGGTGTCGGCGAAATTGCGATACTATTACCATAAGCTTAATCAACTCTAGTATGACACAAAATGATTAATTTAAAAAAGAAAATATTAAAAAAGATAAAATTGAATTTACATTTTTTAAATTAAACAAATATTTTGTATTAGTATTGGCTTAGCAAAGTTAACTACAATAAATGTTAAAAATAAATAAAATTAACATTAATTTAATAAATACTGACTTTATTATTTTTAATGTTTATATTTATTTAAATTAACATTGATTAAGCGAATCTAATTATAAAAAAAGAAACTAAAATAAATATTGAAAGAAAGATGTGAACGTTAATTTTTATTTATTTATTTTAGTTAGTACGGGTTAAGCGGATAGTAAATATAAATAATTTAAAATAAATAAAGTTAATATTATTTTAATAAACGTCATGATAAAAGAGATGAAAGAAAGGTTAATGTGAGCTCAAAGATATTAATTTAATTTATTTTTAATATTTATATTTATTTAAGTTAGGATCGACCAAGATAATGTTAAGTTATATATTTTGAATTTGTGTGTGTTTTTCATATTGAATATAAATCTTAGTTAATTTTAGTCTAACGATTCATATTTAAAGATAACAAATCTCTTTACTTATAATCTTCTTGTCTTACTTCCTATATAAATCTCATTATACTCATTTTCTTTTGCTCATATTCATAAATTTTCTTACACTCATATTTCATCTACACTCATATCTTTCGTCCACACATATTCATCTACATTATTTTTCTCATTTTCCATCCATATTATTCTCCTCTTATCTTCATCCACATTCTTGTCATCATCTCCTTCCTCTATACACATTTTTTCATTCACATTTATCTCTCTTATACACATTCATCTCTTTCATCCATTACACTTTTTTTTCTATTTTTTCATTTACATTTGTTAAAAATGGACGTACGTACTATATGAAACTTTTTTTTTTAATTTCCTGATATTAGTATCAACTTAAAATGAAAATTATACTAGCGCGGCTTGAGCAACACTAAAATACTTTAATAAAAAAAGATCAATTTAAACATTTGTGATGACTTAACATTTAACGTCGATTAAATTGATGCTTGTTAGAGTTAGTCTTAAATGTCGATACTAAAAAATTAGCGTCATGACTTTAGATCGTGCGACGCAAAAACAATGCTAATAATCATTTAATGTTGATTTTTGCTGGTTAGTGTTGGTAAAAGTTGGAAAATTATTTATTTATTTAATGACTTTAACATATTTTTTTAATGTTAAAAAGAAGTATGAGTCTAAATTTCATGTTAGATATAAAAAATAAAAATATTAAACTATCATATGAAAACAAATACTTATAAACTTATATTTTTGAATTGAAAATGATATTATTATAAATCTGACTCCACTCTTGTTATGTAGTGTTAATGGGGAGAATACGATGTAAGTTTTTATTGAAATATCGTGGGTATGTTAGGTAAAACTCTCATTAGGAAAGACACTAATTTTATTATCGCTTTTCTTAAATAAAGATAAACATATTTTCAGGCTGATAAGTTAAATTTAATTTTATTAAGGTTCGTATAAAACTTTTGAAGAAAGTGCCTATCAAACTATAACTAAACAGTGGGAAATTATGAACTATTCTTTTGATCAAATTCAGCATTATTTAGTAGAAAAATAAACACCAATAATTACCAACCTCAACTTGAGAATTAGTGATAGTTTTCATTATATGTGGTAAAATTAGGTGAAAAGATAATTGAAAGTTGTAAATTTAGTTAAAATACTAAAAGAAATTAGGTTGTATTAGTGTTTCACAAAACTAATTAAAGTGGTAAAAATAAAAAGTAAAGAAATGTTTGATTATTGAATCAAATCTTAAAATGAGATAATTACATATTATCAATAACTAAAAAAATTATATTTTTTATTCATTTCAATTCTTTATATAAATTAGGCTTCGTGTTTGTGTAAACATTTATATTTTTAATATAATTTAAAATAATTACCATTTAACAACAAACTAAATCAATATTTATTAAAGATAAAAATAAATAATTGAATAACTAAAACAACAACAACAGGCATTAAATCAACATCTTTAAAAAAAATTTAATAGAATAATTCAAGAATTCTAGCTATAAACAGGATTTCAAGATTAGAGTTTTCTATAGTTGTTATAATTGTGGTTAAAGGTAAGATGATAATGTATAAGTTTTACTTGAGAAGTAAATTGATTTATAGGTATTTTACTTTATAAGATACTCAATTTGTTTATTTATACTCAATATAAGATTTAAACTCACACTTAAATTATTAACAAATTTAATTTTAATTAGCTTCTAGCGCTTAAAAATGATAATAAGATGAGATGGTATGAATTTGATTAATGCATTTCTTAATTTTTATATAAATTTTTTGTCTTATATTCGACCCCGTCGAAAATAAATATATTTATATCAATAACTATTTTGTTTTGTCTACTGTTACAATTATAATTAAATAATTTTCTTAAAAAAAAATAAAAATCACCTAAAATATGATATTATCAACTATTCCTTGAAAGAATAAGTAATTTTTTTAGTGTCAAATATAAAAAAAGAAATTGTAATATTCTGTTTAACCAAAATAATCCTTATCATTTATAATTAAATCGCTGATATTAAAAGATAAGGCCAATAGGGTATTGACCTAATTGTTGAAATTGAATAGGATTAACAAAAGTAGTCTAGATAAAAAAAAAATGTGGATGATCGTTCGTTTGACATATATTTTATAATTTTTAGTTGACACTTGTCACATTTTAATTGAAGGAATATAGTCATAAACTAATTTTTCAATATATTTATGAACTAATTTTCTATATTATATAATTATATGATTAGCCTTCGTCCACATAAAATCAACAACCACGGACAAAATTTAACACACTTTATGGACAAGTAAGATTTGTTTTTAAAATATGGAAAGAATTCAACAAATATATAATAATGTATATGAAAAGAAAAACACTATGTTCCCAAAAGACAAAAAAACTCACTTGATAAATTCGTACGTTTCGAAAGAAAAGTTAACTAGGATCATGAATAAGATAAAATTGCAAAAGTGTTTATTATTACCCTACATTTTCAATTGTAAAGTTAACTATGGTGAGTTGCTTCGTGCGTACACATCTTAATTGGGAAGTAAGTAACACAACGTGAAAATTTTCACGTTTCCCACTTGAACATAGAAAAAAAAGAAGATTCAGTATTATGAGTGTGCTATTATTTATCTTAACCAAACACAACCCTAATCATAAAATCAATCATTTCTTGGTGTCACGGATTTTTGTTTTGACTTATTCCAACAATATTACGTTTGTCACGGGCACTCGAGGACCCTTGTTGACTTAAAAGTGCTTCTCTTTCAAATCGCTTTTTTATAGTCTAACCCTACTTATTCCCTCCTATTAATTAACTTAAATCCTATACTTCTAACCACAAAATTAGGTAATTACTAGATAGACGAGTCCGGTTTTTCTGTTGATTTTTTTTACTGTTATTTGCTGAACATTAAAGATACATTGTTTTGGTATTCTGAAGACACATCAGAAGAACAATAAAGAATCCAAACTATTATTGGACTTAAAAAAGTGTGTTTAAGGATTAATGTAATTAATGTAATTAAAGAAACTGTGCTTGTAAAAAGTGTCATAATTGAAGGAACAAGATATGCATTTGTGCATTTTTTGTCTTCTTAATAATACTATGCTGCGAATTGAACTAATTATTTTTCTTTTATCTATCGAAATAGCTTTTAATAGTTAAATAAAAAAAAACATTTAACTTTAAACTTGCTTTTAATCAAAATTAAACAAATTTAAAAGTTACATTTGAAAAAGGCTTACCCAGGCTTCTACAAAGTTAAAGACGTGCATTATTTTACCTTTTTGCATAAGTATAAATATTAACAAATCAATGTATTACTATTATAAATTCTTATATTACATGAGATTCTTTTATAAATTTATTAAAAAAATTTGCAAAAGAAATTTTTTTTTTGTCATATTTTCTAAAAATTTTAATTAACAAGTAATTCCTTTGTGGGTAATCATTTCTTACAAAATTATAAAATTTGAGTATTTCCTATAAAATTTGTTGCTAAAAGTGTTTTGTACAAAATATTTTGTAAGAAAATTGATAGTAATTTCTTACAAATTTTATTTCACAACAAAATTTGTAAGTACAATAAAATTTTCAAAACAAAATTAATAGGAAATATAAATTTTTGTGGTAGTGTATCTTTTCTAGGATCTTTCAAATCAATAAAATTGAAAGTTACCTTTTGTCATAACAGAGAAATGAAATATTAGTAAAAACTTAAAAAGCAAACTAAAGTTTTATAGTATGAAAGTCTCATTAAGCCCAACTCTAATGGATTCTTAAGGTTCTAATTTTACTTCTTGTCTCTCCAGAATTTCTAACTGCACCCGCATAGTTTTCAAAATGACATTTATCTTTTGTAGAAATGACTTTTGGATTATCTGTTGTTAGATTATTTTAAAACTAGTTTTTCAAATTTCCCGAATAATACTTTTGAAAAAGAATTTCCATAACAAAATTTTTGGAACGGAATTTCCACAACGAGATAGTTGTGACGTGGCATTAGTGAGGTGTAGTTTAGTCTTTTTCTCTTAAAATGGAGATGCAGTTCGTATGAAAGGAGCACCAGAAAAAAAGGCCTTAGTATTAGTGAACCCATATAGTTTCTATTGAAGCCCAAATTAAGTCGCTTAAGTTTCGGTCCATAATCGTGTGTAACAATATCTGTTTCTTTCAATATTTTTTCAAAATTGGATGGATGGTTGAATTTTGTTAAAAATTTAATGATTTAATTAAATTTATATTTCAAATAATTTGTATTTTCAAAATTTTCAAAATTTAATAATTTATATACAAACGTTTTGAGTGAGTTTAAAAATATATAGATATAAATTCAAATGTAAAATATTAAAATAATTTAAAACAATTTTAGAACAATTTAAAACAAATAAATTTAAATTTTGAAATTTTTTTAAAAGATTTGAATGTGGAATATAAGTTTAAATAATTTTGTTAAAAATATATAATAAAAATATCAATTTGAATAAAAATATTTGTATAACATATATATTAAATATAAATTTTGTTTCAATTTGAAGGAGATGAAATTGTTCAATTTTAAAAAAAATGAAGACACAATTGAGATAAAAATAAAGATACAGGAACCAGATCGAGACGGAGAGCATGACACCTGGCGTGACATTTAATGGAGCACTACCATTGTCACTACCATGTAACACACATGACAATTTATTTTTTATTTTTTTTTAATGTGACACACAAATTGACACGTGACATCTCTCTAATGTCATATAGTACTAACACAAATGACCTAATTGGATCAAATTTTCCAAAATAGGGACCAAATTAATACAAATAAAAAGGGGACCAAATTAATATTTTCTTACAAAAATTGGAACCAAAGACATAATTTAACCAACAAATTTTATTATCTTTGAACTATGTAGTTTGAAAATAAAAAATAATATTTAAATTTTTTTTATATTATATATATATATATATATTAATTATATAACTTGAAAGTTAAAGATGATTTTTGACTTGTGAAATTCGTAAACCATTTGGTTTCCCAATTGCATAAAGTTATTTATTACTTTTGAATTATACAATAAGAATATCTTTCAAAGAAAAAAAAAATTAGTTACATAATTTAGAAGTTATTTGTACTTTGAAGTTGTATAATTCAAAAAGGATAAAATGAAAAAACAAATTACATCGAAATGTAGGGGAAGAAAGTTATTGATGTCGAGGGATGACAATATATTCTAGTATTGTTGGTCCAAATGGAATACTTTAGCGGCTATTGCCATATGCAACATATATTTTATTTTCCGCACTGCTTTTACGCTAGAATTTTTTTTTTACTTAGATATATATGCATTTATATGATATAGATATATAATCAAATCGAATGTAATTTAATCAAATCAGATGCAAATATATATATATATATATATATATATATATATATATATATATATAATTTATATCTCATAGGAAATTTGTTCACAACTCATTCATTTAAAATTTCTCTCGTATCTCGTAGAACCACACAACTCCAACCACTCACTCCATAAGATTATTAAAACATGTGATTAATTATGCAAATGCTCAACTTGACATTCATTTATTTGGTGGGATATAGTTGCCATTGGACAGAATCCAACCTAAATTCAACCACACTCCCTTTAGTCACTGTTTTTCTTAGCATATAATCTATACAACGTCAAAGTTTGTTGCAATACAAACATATATTCTTTTTGCCACAACATAGAATATCTTTATTCCTGTACTACACCAAGAAAGAGTTAAAGGATAAGTAGTTGATATGATCAAGAAAAAGAGATAAAAGATCTGAGTATTTTCTTTTGAGTTTTCAAATATTCATGTTACAAATAGATTTAAGACTGTGATCCTATTATCAAGCGAGATTTGTATTTATTTATATATTATAATTTTGTCTTATTTCTGATTGATATAAGATTGTTAATACACTAAAATATATACATCTCAAACGTAAAACTAGATATTATATAAGGATTGCAGCAGCCCTATGAAAAGATGAACCTTGAGATTTCAGCTGCATGCTACAACATATAGAATTGTGGTGATTCTTAAGTTTGAAGTTAAATGATAGTGCATGGAGTGAGAGTATATAGTGCCAATAATTTATGTTTGATGCTTAGGGGTCCCTCAAACTCAAATGGTTGAAACTGAAATGCAAGTTGGAATGCATTAAAACCATGCAGGCTTTTTGCAGTATCCACTAGATAACAGTGTGCTAGCTAGATGACAACCTTCAATCCTTGCCTTACATATGAAGGATGATGATAAGACCCTCCTCAGAGAAAAAAAAAGGTGCATGAATAGGAGTTCCATTCAGCACAAACAAGACCTTATTCACGAGTTAGTGCTGTGCTTTCGAATATTATTGCTTTCAAAATTCGTTGTAATAACTTGCATTCTTTCAAAATTTCCCTTCGCTGCATGATGAAATTCGAAGACCACCACCAACAGTCATGAAATGATATAATTTCAGAATAGAATCAGTGAAAGCGTTTGTGCATATAAGTTCCAAAAGATTAATTATAACTGATGATGGTGCCAACATATGCTTAAAATTTGAAACTCTCTATAGTCTGTTATATATGATTGATATGATAGCCTCACACCACATATACACCAAAGTTTCTAGGCATCATAGCTATCATGACTGGTCCTCACCACAGCAATTATAATTTCCAAAGCACAAGTGATCTTAATTGATGGTTGTTCCCTTTTGAAGTAACCATTTATGCATGGCTTCATCAAGTTCTGAATAAGGGTTTCATCTGTTGAAAATGGTCGTGTTGTTGGAAGTCTCACATCGACTATAGATAAAATAATTTCATATTATATAAGTGGAGGGACAATGATACTTTGACTACTAATTTTTGACAACTTTCTCTTACAACATGAGGTGTTATCTTCTAAATGGTTTTGGAATATTGAGAATGAAAAAAAAGAAAAAATGGAAAACCACATAAAAGATGACACCTAAAATTGTAAGAGAAAGTTGTCAATATTTAATAGTCAAAAAATCATTTTCCATAAGTGGAGTGCAAACCTCAACTTACTTGCTGGTTATGAAGGAATTGAGTTAAGCTTAAACTTCATTTCTAACATATATAATATGTTTAAATATATCTCTAATCGATGTAAGACTTCCTACCAATATTATTTGATAAAGTATGATACATTACTATATTTTATGATAATCCATATATAAGCCTAAGTATAAAAATAATTATAAAAGGTATTTGAGTGGTTGATTAATATAATGGTAGATGGGCCCAAGGAAGTGATGCTTTAAAGATTCATGTTGTCTCCTATCCCTTACCACAAAGTCTCTCCAACGATTATGACAACCATTTTCACATCTTCTGCTTATACATAATTTTAAGTCCTTGTTTGGAAGTTGATTTTTACTTTTCTTTTTTCCACTTTGCATTTTCTGTATGCTCATTGTTACTTTAATTTGATTTCATGGTATTAAAATATATTATAATGATAATTGTGGGATGATTATTATTGGATCATTTATGAACATGTTGGTTTTTTTGTGTAACAATGGCTATTGGATTAGCTAGTATAGGAGCTATGAGAGAAGCTGAAAATATTCTTGTGCTGCTGCTTATTGTCATAGATTCGAACATGGCCTTAGTAGAAAATAAGTATCGCCAATTCAAAAGTGATGTGATGTTTGATTATTGAGGACAATATATGATGATTATCTCTACTCACACTTTGTATGCCAACATGAAGAAATAGCAGAAAAAAGATTAAGGATTTTAACGAATGCAGGCACGAGAGATTTTACAACAAAAATAACTTTAAACAATAATAGATAAGATCACAAATATAAAAAATTGGTTTAAATATTATAAAAATAATATTTTTTAGACATGACTTAAAAACTATCTTAAACAACATTTATATAAATATTATTCTTTAAAAAGTATGGACCAATCTATAAAAAAAGTTGTTTAAAATACACTAAAAATTAAAGTTTTTAGATTAAAAATATTTTCTCACTCTTTTTTTACTGAAAAATGTAAAATTAGTTTCAAAACCGCAAAATTTTGAATTTCTTCCCTTCTTTTAATTTTATATTGAAAATGTCAAGAGCTCACAATATTAAAAATGTGAAGTTTTGAAAAACATGTATATCAAAACTGTTGCATTTTACGAGGATTTTAAACAATGATTTTAAAATTGTTAACCGTACTGAAATTGTGACATATTATTTACAGTTACGCTCACCTATATTACATCTAAAAAATTTTAATGTACATTTTTTGTGATTTAACTCACAATTTTGTGTTGTTGCCTAAAACGATTTTTGTTGTAATAAAATGTTCGAGTATAAATTTCTAAGGACTAGTGTCGTAAAAGTTAAAAAACGATTGTTTATGAATTTCATTGTGTGTAAATATACTATTTTGTTTGAAAAAAAAGATAATAAAGTAGAAGAAATAAAATTCTAAATTGAAGTGATTTTTTAAATAATTGGCATTAAATTGAAGAATGTAATGTGAAAAATGAGAGAGTTAACTTTCATACAACCATATATTAAGTAAATAACTTGAAAATAAATTTATTTTGATAAATTTCAATCATATACTCAATTCAAAAATTCTAAACCTAATTGATTAATTACAATAGGAATCCCTTAATAATAATCAATCAATTATTATTACAACTTAAGAGTTTTAAAGTTGCTTAAGTAAAGTATTCTCTAAGTTTAAATCTTGCTTGAACAAGTAGAATTTTCCGAGGCTTTGTATTACACGTAGATATAAACAATATAATATAATTGAAATAAACTTTTAAAAAATTTAAATAAAGTATTCATATGGTTTGAGTTTAATTATATCTAATAAAAAAGCAAAAGTAGTCATACATTCATTATTAGAGAAAAATTTGTAATGGGTGAAAGTCATTTTTTTATGAATGTATGAAGAAAATACTTTTAAATATCATTTTGAGAATTCTGAATCTATTATTCAGGTAAAAGAAATTATGAATCTTAATTAACAATTCTATAGGATCCAAATATAAAATACCATTAGGTTCACATATAATAATTTATAATAATAAATTTATTTTAATTATACTTTAATCATGTTTCAATTCTAAAATAATATCACTAAAAGTATTCTAATTAGTCATAAGGAATGTTAGAGGATGAAAGTGTACTAATTGTCTTTGTCTTTCAATTTTTAAGTGATGTAAAACTATTAGGTGTAACATAACAAATTCTCTATTCAAGGTCGATATGAGACAAAATGTACTAAATCGACCTAATAGAAAGTTAGGGGAGTTCCCGTCTCTATATATATTATCAACATTCCAACTTCAAGTTTCTTGGAATAATATTCTTAGAATGAATCACTTCATTTGAAGTATTATTTGCTTTGGAGTATGAAACTCCGATCATGATTTTGTTTTTAAAATCGTTTGAAAAAAAAAATGTGTATTTAAATTGTTTTTTATCTCGACTTCTAATATTAGATTATTGTGTACCAGAACAAATAATAATATAATTAAAATAAATCTTTAATACATTAAAAATAAAGTATTTACACTACTAAAAAAATTTATATTTCATGTCAATTCTGTTTTGAAATTTTTTTCGTAGGAAATGCTTACAAATTTTGTTGTGAAAAAAATTGAAAGAAATTGTTACCAATTTTCTTGTAAAATATTTTGTATAAAACACTTTTCGCAACAAATTTTATAGAAAATACTTACAAATTTAATAATTTTGTAGGAAATGATTACTCACGAAGGAATTACCCATCAATTAAAATTCTTATAAAAAATAGCAGAAAAAAGTTTTTTTTAAATTTTTTTTAACAAATTTACAAGAAAAATTCAATATAATATGATAATTTTTAATAGTGTTACTTTATTTTCACTATATTTATATCAATTGAAAAAAAAGTGAGAGTTGTTATCCATTTAGAATGATGATTTAACTATAGCAAAAGTGCAAAGCATGTTGGACCCACAATTTAGCAATTGGCAAACATAAACCACCATGAAACATAGGATATGAGTGATGATAATAATAGTAAGAGAAGACAAAATCACAAGAAAACTTGATAATAAGTAAGAACCCTATTGAATAAGAAAGTGGAATGTAGTGGAGTGTCCATCATAATTTATTTATCAAACACTTAACAATTGGAATCCTTTGGATGTGAATTTGTGATGATGTTCAGATCCTACAATCATCATTGTTTGTGTCTTTATTTTATAGTAAAAAAACCCAAAGGAGAGCCTTTTAAATTTCTAATCTACACAAAACTCATTTTATTATAATTCAAATATTTAATTATTAGTTTGGTTTTTAAATATACTTAAAAATATTTCCTTTCAGTTTATACATGTACGCATATATTAAAAAGTCGTGGCACAAATAGAAAAACGGATTCAACTTTTAAGTAAAATGTTAATGTTGATATTACAATTGTTGGAAATATTAATATGATTATAGAAAAAATGAGATAAAAGCTAACCAAATTCATGTAAAAACGTGTGTTGATATATAGGTCAATTATATATATTATACAGAAATTTGTTTATACTTATTTTTGTCTGAGAATTATTTTTATTTTGTTTAAAAAAATATTTTGGAAATTCTTTATATTTGACTAGCATGTAAACATGTATTTATTTTTTAAATATATATATATATATATATATGATATTATAAAATATTGTAATATTATTAAATTAATATATAAATAAAATTATATTTATTAAAATTTAAGCAAAATAAATGAAGAAAAAAAAGAAAAAATAATTGTTAATAATATTTTGTATAAATTTAAAATAAGTACGTATTTACTTAAAATATAAAGAAAATATAATTTATATTTTTATAAATAATATTATATAAAAAGATTCTATTTTTTAGTTACACATTTTTTTTAATTTTACTTTTTAACGAGTAATCATATATCAATTTTATTCTGAATGTTTTCTTTTTTATTTTAATTGTTTTTAATTATTTTTTAAATATAATTATTTTTAATAAAATATCGTTTACAGAATAAATAAAATTGTCTTCGATAAAACTGTAATTTTTATACTATAATTTTATTATTTTTTATAATATAAAAATAAGTAAATACAAATTTTACGTGTTTTCACCGATATTAATAAAGAAAATTGATTTTACAACTGTCTTATGCTTTATAACTGATATTTTATTACAATTTTTGTTTTATTAATATAAATTATTTTACTTTTCCAATTCTAGAATTATTTTTTAAAATTTAATTAACTACTTATAATAACACTTTATTTACCTTTATCAACATAATTTGTTTTGTTATTTTACTCTTTAAATTTTATAATTATTTTTAAAAATTAACTGCATATAATAAAATTACAAAATTTCTTTATTTTATATAATATCCTTTTAATAATTATGATAAACAATATTTTTTTATCATAATAAAAAATAAATAAATACACATTCATCTAATTGGTTAATAATTTTCCGAGCCACATAGAAATTTGGCTTTTGGAAAGACACTGTTCGTCCCGTCATTTTCCTGCCATTCCTTGCTTTCCTTTTTGAAGCCTCACTTGTCTTTCTCCCAAACGCTGCCTCCACTTCATCTATTCTTTTGGTGCACATTCAACAAAATATAACATTCTTTTAATATAAATTACTCTAACTTTTACTTCTTTTACTTTTTATTTCTAAAACTTATTTTTTTTTAATAAATGCAATGCACTTAAATTTATTTTAGATAAAACTAACAATAATAGACTCTCATCATAAGTTTTGGATAGTTACACCAAAACTCTTCTACTTGTCTCATAGTTACACCAATACTCCCACAAAAAATTTCAATGTCATCAGAAGTTATTTATATTCGATTACTGTTTGATCGTAATTTGGTACAAATTAAATAAATTATCCAAAACTAAAGAATAAACATAATAATTTCTTACTAAAATGATGAGTGACATTGAAATTGATTTGCAAAAGGAATAATGAAAGGGGTAAAGTATGGCAGGGACTTTCTGGGCTTTGTCGGAGTGGTCTCCCACAAAAAGATTCACAGGAATTATAGAAAACTGAAAAAGCACATTCTTCAAAGGAATATTTTTTTTTTCTTACAAAATTTAATTTAATTTGAAGAATAAAGCAAACAGCTGCAAACAGTTCCATATTCTGTTTTGTATAGTAAATGCAATCACAATCTCTCATTCTCCCTGGTCCTCCAATTTTCTCTTTTTCTTTTTTTTGTTACACCACATATAATTTCATTGCTATCAGTTTATACAGAATGCATAGAGTTTTACAATATAGAAAGTCTTTTGTTTCCACTGTTAAATTCTGATTATCCGGTCTCAGTTTCTGTTTCCATCTCCCTCTCTATTAATTCATTTCCATATCTGAGAATAACTGAAACTGTTTAACTGTGTGAGCTGAAATTTGATGTCTGTGCCATTGGAACAAGGCTATGTAGGGTTATCAGAGGTTTCTGCAATGGAAGGTTCTGACAAGTTTTCTCCGAGAACTAGTGGTGGCTTGAACCTCAAGGCTACTGAGCTGAGACTCGGTTTACCAGGTTCTGAGTCACCGGAGAGAGATGGGGGTGGTGTGGAAGAAAAGAATGGACACCCTTTAGGCATGGTCAAGAATTTGGTGTCTGGGGCCAAAAGGGGTTTCTCAGACACCATTGATGGGGGTTCTGGGAAGTGGCTTCTCTCTGGGAATGGTGGATCTGAGGTGGGTTTGGGAAAAGAGTGTGGCTTGTTCTCACCAAGGGGTATTGGTGCTAGTGCTGCCAAGGCTGAGTCTGCCAACCAACAAATTTCTGTTGTAAAAGATAAAGTTCCTCTGCCTCCAAAACCATTGAATGAGAAGAAACCTCAGATATCTGCTCCTGCTGCAAAGTAGCACCATCTTCCTTTAGCATCATCACATAATATTGTATTCTTGTATTGTAGTTAATGTTATATTTGTTTACTGTTTGTGCTGTCTTGTGTTTATAGCTTTTGTATATTTGGAAAATGTTGGAATCCAGAAGGAAATAGGATAATTCAGAGACAGGAAATGATTTTTGTTTTTTACTCTGAGAAAATTATTTGGTTGAATTTTGAATTGAAAAGAAGGGAGGACAAAGTCTATCAAGGCGAGGCTTTTGAGTTCTCTAACTCTTCTTGTTGCTACTATGTTATCTTGTTACTCTCTAGTGTTATATAAGCTGTTAACACTTTTCTATGTAACTTAGGGGGTATTCCTTCTATGGTAATCATGATATCTGTTATTTTGGTTGTTCTGTAAATTATGTTATCATGTTACTCTCGGTTATTTTGGTTGTTCTTTAAATTTTCTTCTTCATCTTGGTTATCAATTGTTTGCTGTTGTGTATGACTTTGTACTGAACTCCTCTGATTATTCAGTGTTCCATGGTGAAACTTTGTTATTTTTTTTTTCTGCAGTTTGTGTTCTTATTATGCATTTCCCTTATTTGACAGACTAGTGGTTGGGTTCCTTTATGTTTTGAAGTTATGATCTCTGATTTGTTATCTCAGTTTCCCTTTTAATATAGTGTAATTTTTGTGTTTGTTGGATCAGGGAACAGGTTGTGGGATGGCCACCAATCCGATCTTTCAGGAAGAACTCAATGGCAACTCAGCCTCAGAAGAATGATGATGATGCAGAAGCCAAGTCAGGGTGCCTTTATGTGAAAGTTAGCATGGATGGTGCTCCATACTTGAGGAAAGTGGATCTCAAAAACTTTGGCACTTACATGGAACTTTCTACAGCACTGGAAAAGATGTTTAGTTGTTTTACAATCAGTGAGTTGTGGTTTTCCTTGCTAGCAATTTACAGTCAAAGTTGTTGTTACCTTCTTACTGTACAATTCTCCATAGCTTTCAAATTTCAATATTCTTTGGTTATAGCAACTATTCTCTTGATTTGATTTTGATGAGAGAAGTATAAAGAATTTATCATGATCAGAAGTGACACCCTTTTAAATCAGAATCCTAAGTCTTGCAATGTCACAGGCTCAGGCTGGTTGGTTCCATGAGCTGGGGGAATATTTACGGGAGTGCTATGAATAGGTCAAATGATTCTTTACCAATAAAATGTTTTTTATGTTTCCGATTCTGATGATGTTTTCATCAATGACAAGTGCAGGTCAATGTGGTTCTCATGGAGTTTCTGGTCGAGATAAGATGAGTGAGAGTAGATTGATGGATCTGCTTCATGGTTCAGAATATGTTCTCACCTATGAAGACAAGGATGGTGATTGGATGCTAGTTGGTGATGTTCCATGGGAGTGAGTGCATATCATGTCTCTCTGTTTTGCATTATTCTGATTTGATTTCCATTTTGGTGTTTAGTGAGTTAAAAAAGAATTACTCTGCATAGTAAACATTTGATAAACTGTGTTTCTCTGCAAATACATTTATTTGATCATCTTAATAATATCAGAATCAACAAAGGACAATATGAGAAATGATGTTGTTGTTGTTGTTTAGGATGTTCACTGACTCATGCAAGAGGTTGAGGATAATGAAAAGTTCTGAAGCAATTGGACTAGGTGAGACTGACTCATACAACTATGTGCTTTCTTTTATATCTTGAAAAACTCATCAGTCATGATATAATTCAACTGCATAATGCCACAAAATGACATAACTCATCTCTTGAAGGTTTTCTACTTTCAATATGAATGAGAGTTCATTCACACTCCAGCATTGTCTTGTGTTCTAAAATAAATCATTAGACCAAAAATATAGTGTACTTATCTACCTATGTTTGATTCCTGCAGCACCAAGAGCCATGGAAAAATGCAAAAGTCGCAACTAGAAGTATGCTATTGATAGAGAAAAGATGGAGAACTAATTATTACTTTTAAACACATCATAGAAGAGTCCTTAGGCAAGTGCATGGCAGAAGCTGGGGATTCTCTTGCTTGAATATGTAAAATCCTACATATAGGATCCAAGTATCTTAGGCAAAATATGTTTGTTGTAGTCATTTCTTAGGCTTGTTTACCCTCACTTCTCTTCAAGAACTGCATTGTGAACTTCATAAGACTGGAGCTGTCTTACTAAGTAAATTTTGTAACTCAAGTATCTAAACTTTAATTTTGGTGAGCATTTTGAAATTCAAGTCATGCACGAAAAGCAAAATAAACGGTGGTATTCTGCTAATCAAACAAAAGTGCTTCAATATGCTAATAGAAGCATCTCAATCTGCACAATAATGGTTAGAGATCGGAGATTTTACATCGATTAAAGATAAGACGTGATTATAATATATAGATACATACAAATTTAACTTTTCATACTGTTGCGAAATTAAGTTAAATTTAAATTTCGCTTTTTGAGATTTTCCTGGTGATTAGTTTTCCTACCGGGTTATAAAACTCCTCTACAATAAATTTATCTGTTCTCACACCTTACTTCATCACTCTTATTTGTCTATACTTTTAATACTAAGTGTTTAGAAATAAGTACCAGTTAGAATATAGAACATATGTGTTAGGAACCTAATGCAATATTTTTTTTACCGTCTTTGTAATGTCCATTATTTCTATAATACCTGTCTTATTTTCTAAGAAGTTATAGACAAGAGATAAATATCAACATATTATATTATTAAAGTCGAAAAAAGAGAGAGAAGTATATCATTACAAACAGTAAACTAAAATAACGAAGATTAAAACAAAAATAAAAGTGGATTAACCATGTATTACACAATTAATTATGCCAAGCATTGTTAAATGAGAAACATATTAATTTAATGAATCTCTATTCATATGGTACCGCAAGATGTTAAAAAGGCTAAGAAATACATGTAATTATTTATGCTTCGGTTATATCATCAATCGAGGTTTATAAATTTACAAAAATTTCCAAATTGTCATTGCATTTTTAAATGTTTCGTTTGTTTTAAAACTGAAATATATCACTCGAGTTAAAAAGAAAAGACAACACCAGTGCAAACACAACCTTTCACCTTTTTCACCTCTTCACGTGATTGATAATTGACATTATCATCTTTTATTAAGAGGTTCGGTTCTACAGCAATTGGAACATGTAGGGTGTATAAGCCTTAATTCTGTATCAACCGAAACATATAGGGTGTATAGGCCTCAGTCTGTAACAGTTGAAGCTATACCTCTGCAATTAAATAAAATATTTTTTAAAAAAATAGTAGCAAGTTTGAAATTTTTGCAAACTTATAGGCTTCAATTATGCAGCAATTGAAGCATATATGGTGTATAAACCTCGGTTCTGTAGCAACCGAGACCTATATCTATGCACTAAAATGAAATAATTAGAAAAAGAGCGATAATTTTGAATTTTTTGTGAACTTATAGGCTTCGGTTCCTTAACAACCAAAGCATATAGTTGAATATGTCTGGGTTACATCAATAATCGAGACTTATAAGTTCACGAAAGTTTCAAAAATGGCCATTGTGTTTTTATATCCTTTGTTTGCTTTAAAATTGAAGCATATTACTCGAGTTAAAAGGTAAAAAGTACACTAGTGCAAACACCACCTTTAACCTTCTCCACATCTTCACGTGACTTATAATTGATATTATCATCTTTTTATTATATTTATTTTTTTATATTTTATTGGTATTTTTATTATTATCTTTGTAAAGAATTAAGGGTTTATCAAATAATTTTTGAAAAGATAAGTATTTTATCTTTTGTTAGATAATTAAGATTTTATTAGATAATTGTAGAAAAGATAAATATTTTATCTTTTGTTAGAACAATTAAGGTTTTATTTAATAAATTGGGAAAAAAATAAGTATTTGTTTTATATTTTGTAGATAAGTGAAAATCTCAGAGATTTAAGAATATATCAATATAATCAATTATCGATAGAGTTGGTTACTTCAATTACAAATTAAAGTATAAATTTTAAACCCGATCTAGTTCTAAAAGTCTTTAAATAGAAGGCTCTACAAAGTTAAAAGTGAATCTCCCCTTTTTGGAGAACTTTCCCTTTTGGAGGAGAGAGAGAACTTAATTCTTTAGTGGAGACACATTCTGAAGGTTAGAGACATTCATCATTATTATTTTTCTAGTATTCAGAATGTATAAGAGTAATTAACTCCCTTATTCATAGGAGTTGGACATAATGTATCTTCAATCTTTGTCATTTCTACTATTCAATATATTTATTTTTTATTACTCTTATATTTCTATTCTCGATCTTAATTGCATGAATTGATCAATTACATATTTGTGGATATATGATCATTAAACACAATATTAGAACCTAGACTATAATAGAACAACTAAGTGAATTTTGAGCATTTAGACATAGAGTTCATCGTTGGTTATTCCTAACATCCAAATTTAATGTTTTATGTGAACTTTTAATAAGAAAAAGTCTAAGACATTATAGAGTTCTTATTAATAAGTTTATACTTGTTTCTAAAACATTCTAACTTATTAAATAGTGGTGTGAATGGTAGAGTAGAAATTGAAATTATATTATTTATTGTTTGTCATATTGATTTGATGCATGAAATCTAACCAGAATAAAATCTTTATCCGATAGTAATTTCATAAATTTTATTGCTCTCTGACTCTTAGATTTATTTCATACACATTAACAATTTTCAAGTACTTAACCTTAATCAATAAATAATCATAATTTTTCTAAACAACATGCCTCTCCTTAAAAAATGATATCTAAACTTATCCATTTGGTATACTAATCAATAACAATGACTCCAACTATTCTATTAGTCTATTTGACCGCTTCTTTTCCTCAAGCAATGACACACAACTCACAACTATTATTGTCGAACTCAGATAACAATGCACACTTCTCAGGTCTTGTATTGAACTCAATTTTTATTAAAATAAAATAAATTAAACATAAACAAATATTACATATAATCAATTATTCGATTTTAAGATATTTTGGACAGTATATAGTTAGTTGTTATGTTTTGTTATCATGTATAACTATAACTCTTATTTCTTGTAATATGAGATTTATAAGAACCTATTTTAGTTGAGATTTAAGTTTATCATATTATTTTTTATTCTTATTTTCAATGTTCCAAAAGTGATGAGTGTGTTAAAAATTACATGACAGTTAAAGATAAAACTAAAATTATAATATATAAGTGAGAATAAATCTCATAATAAAATAAAAAATTATAAATGATAAAAGTTTAATTGATAAATGTTTTGTACTCTAGATTAAAATTAAAATGGATTAAAAGAGGAATGACAATTGATATTTCAATTTTTCCACTTTCAATTGTCCTTTTCTGTTTTTTCTTACACATAAATCTAAAACTGATAATATTATAATACATTTTTTTTTCATATGATTAAACTCAGTTTACGAAGATCAAGGGTAAGTGTTTCCGGCATGATTCAAATGATTACATTTTTTTTTTCTGATCTTTTAGCATAACAAGAAACTCTCCATTAATTTTCTTATGTTAAAGGACTTGAACAGAACTTAATAACTAAGGAAAAACATTATAACACTAATTATACATAATATCTACACTACCATTTATCATGCAGAAACTGATTCTGGTTCATTCAAGTTATGTCCACCATTTATTAAAGTTAACTTTGTTTGCATGAATCATACTACCGATGCCATCCCCACTGAACCTTCCCTTATTTGATGCATTTTGTTGGCCTCCATGAGATGCTGCTGGTGTTGGAACATTCGTGTCACTGTCTTCACTCTCAGACACCCATCTACGCTGCCATTGTTGCAGATTCTTGCAATGAGGACATGCAGAACGCTTCCACTTCCCACTTCGAACCACTTCTTCAATCATGTAAAGTAACGCCAAACTAGGGTGTTCCTCAGGGCCTTCTACGCTAAAATCTAATTCCCCATTCTGCACTCCAATCTTCACCAAAACCGAAAACCCTATATCCACACCTCTACCACTATTCACGTAATAATGCGCCAACGTAACCATGTACGGTTGTTTTTCATTGCTTCTCTTCTTCTCCTCCATCACGAAAACACCCATCCTAGTCCCATACCCATATGCGTAAAACGATGTTCCTGCCGTGCTCCTCTCACGCCTCTTTTTCATGTAGTCTGGTTCCAAGTACCTGCAACTCTGATGAAATGCTACGTCAAGAACACCGTCTTCTTCATCATCTTTTTGCAGCGTTATGGAAAATAACTCGGTTGGGTGAGTTGGAAGAGCTGCATGCTTTTCTTTGATGTGCCTGTTGTTTGCTTCAGGAATATAATCTTTGATATTGATCAGTAACTTCTCTTCGGCTGGAACTGTTTTTGTGGTTTTTACTATGGAAAGTGTACATGTTGTTATTCTGTCTACGTTGTACGAGAGTTCCCACGTTTGGCTCCTTGAGAAACTGTTCTCTTTTTCTTTTATCCGTCCTGTTTTCACGCTAATGCTAGCTGCTTTCCCCAGTTTGATATCGTAAGAATACTTTCCGTTTCCAAGAAGACGAAGGCCGCTAGGACTATTCCCCATTATGCAACAATTTCAACTAGTGTATCTGCACACACATCAATAACATTGAGTTCTCGGAGATTTCAAATCGATTAGAGATAATATCTATAGAGATTTCACATTAATTAGAGATAAAACTAATTTAGAATATATAAATAAATATAAATTTCATCTTACAAGTCAATTTTATGAAAATGAATGAGATTTAAAATTTATTTTTTAACATGATATCAGAGTAAATATAGTGTTACAAGTTAGTTTTTTAGGATTAAGTTTGGTTTTAACATTTTTAAATATGAACAAAATAGCTCTCTTATTTAAAATTTCACCTTACTATATTCGGTCGAATTCATATACAATTTTACTAGGGAGATTTTGAATTCTCTATTGATTTTTTGTGTCTTATTTTTCTAGTGTATTTTTGTAATATATTGATTACTATTTAAAATATATTAAAAAGATACTTAAAATATCAGTACAGTATTTTTAATACTTAGCAAAGAACAGCACCAAAAAAATCAGTAGAGAATCTCGATTCGGAGATTTTCGAAATAGAAAGATAAATTTTGAAGTTAGAATTTTTTTTCCGGTCCTGAATACAAGTGATTGTCTAACTGGGGAATCAAATCACCGGTATGTCATCGGAAAAATTTGTGAAACATGGAATAAAAAGTTAAGATAAAGAGAACCGACAAAAAATTGGCAGAGATTAAAGATGGAGAGACCATTGAAGGTTATCAGAGAGATAACCATTTCACTTTCTTCCCAATATTAAAAAAAAAAAAAGCTTTCTGGGGTTAATTAATCTATAGGAAACAAAAAAAATCTATGCAGATAAAGATGTAGAAAAACAAATGCTGTGAGAAAAGCAAAAGAACTAATTATCCTAAAACTGGAAAGATCAACGTAGCTAGACATAAATCCAGCCATACCTGCACCTGCAAGCAACTCGACCACCTCAATGGATTTTTTCGATAATTCCGATGTGAAGATGAAGAATTTGGTGGTGCAGTTCATTGGTGTGTGCACATATGGAAAGAATATAAATAGATAGATTATAGATTCTTCCCACAGTAACATGAAGGGAAGCGTTAATCTTCCGCAGAATAATTTAGATGGCATCTAATTCTAAACATTATCACCATCTTTATCTTATCTTTTGGAACATAATTCTCATCATGTTTATAACCAACATCTCAATCATAAGCTAAAACATAAAAGTTTTCTCCAATCGTGTTATGCACTATGTTGGCTTAGCCTTTCACTCTTATCTCTTGTTCAACTGTTCATTCTTCTGGTTTTTTAGGTTCTTTATCCCAAAATTCACAGCACCCACTTTTGCTCACTCCCTCACCACTTGACCTTGCTACTAATTACTAATTCTTCTGTTTGATGTATTTACTTGCCAAAGACTATGCGAATATCTACAAAAACAACTTTTAGGGATCGCAAAATTCTGCATGCACCATTTAATGAAATTAAAATGTTTATATTTCACAATCACTTTCATGTATCTCATAAAAGATAATCATAATATCGTATGAATTTTATTATTAAATCTTTTGTGGAACATTGAACCTATTTTGAGCCTTGACAAATTATTATATTACAATAATGACCACATGAGTACAGGTTGTTGAGCATGTACAATATTAAAAATTAATTCTTTTTCAATGGTTACACGCGTATAAACATGTATTTTTACTGATTATAATATCTGTATATTATTATTTTATTATAATATAAAAGAGATTATCTCTTTTAATGTAGATATGAGAGATGTAAATCAAGGTATATAATCTCCGAATCTTTGACATATTTATGGTAGGAGTAGTCCAAGTGTTAGTTAAAATTTTACATTGAATAAAATACACAAAGTTAAACACCGTATAAGAATAAAGATTCATAATATTTTAGGAATCCAAAGTATGAGTCTAAGTTCCACATTGGCTAAAAATGATAGAAATGAGAAAGTAGAGCACTATATAAAAATAAAGACCCATAAACTATTGTCTTAAGATTTTGAGAGTTGAGAGTGATGTTGATGTCTTATGTGATTGGACTGAGGTCTCTCTATTGTTTGTTCTAAGGGGCATGGAAACACATAAGAACTCTTGAATTGAAATGGAAAAATAGATAGAACTCCAGTTACTTCGGAAATGGCAAGATCTTTGGCGCAAGAACGCAAGAGGAGGGGTTGATCCGTATCATCTTGACTTGGTTCTGATTTCTCTATTTTTTAAGAAAATCGAGTCCGGTTCTTCTCCTACCCGTATCGAATAGAACATGCTTAGACAAATCTTCTTCATGGAAAACCTGCTTTATTTAGATCGGGAAAATCATATGGTTTTATGAAATCATGTGCTATTTCTCGAATCCGTGGTCAATCCTATTTTCGATAGGAGCAGGTGACAATTGAATACAATTTTTCCCAGAATTTTCGTATCCGTAATAGTGTGAAAAGAAAGCTTAACTCCAAGAAGTTGTTTAAGAATAGTGGCGTTGACTCCTTCTTCTTAATCCTAACACAATATTATCTTAAAGTTTAAGATTGAAAAAAATGTTAAATATCTTATATATATATATATATATATGACTTATATTATATAAATATATATAATCCATATGATAAAATATAAATATCCTCTCTTTTACTATTTATTATAGAGAGATAAAGTTCAAAGTACATGCAAGCACCCTTTATTATTAGGGTTACACACAAAGACATTGGAAATGTTATTATTAGGTTATTAATAACAGAAGCTGCTATATTACAGTACAGAAACTGCAGCTCCTACATATATATGTTCTTCCACAAACACTTTTGCTTTCAGATCGCTAATGCGGATAAATCATATTATTGAAAGTATTTCTCTCATAGAAATTACCATTGCCATCACCTCCAAACTTGCCACCATTAGAAATCAGTCTTGAATTATCTTTGCCGCTTCCACCCTCAGATTCTTCACTCTCACACAGTTCTCCGTTCTGCTTCTTGGGATGTTTAGCACAGTGAGGGCACATGTCACGATGCCAATACGCGTGTCTGATGACTTCATCGAACATGTACAATAATGCAGAAGAAGGGTGTTGTTCAGGGCCATCCACCGTTATAGTCAAACTGCCACGGATTGATCGAATCTTTGCGAACATAGAAAGCCCAAAATCTGGTCTCATCTTGTGAGGATTAATGCCTGAACTAGTAACATGATAGTGCGCCATAATCACTTCAAAAGGGGGTTGTTGCTCACTCTTTTTCTTCCTTTCAAGGAGAATGAGACCTCCTTTTTGTCCCTCACCATACATATACATGTCGATATCCGTAACAGTGCCCGATTTGCTGTTAAACTTCTTGTTCTCATAGTGCGTTACCGGTGAATAAAAGCCAGAGATGGGTTGGGGATATACCAGGAAATAATCTGCGTCTCCATCTATTGTTCGCGAGTCTAAAACGAAATCGAACTCTGCAACAGCTCCACAGCTTCTGCGTATCAGGCTCCGAAGTTGTAAGAATATACCCTTCACTTTTTTAGTATTGTCAAGTGCTATTGTTAGCTGTAGTGCACAGGTTGAAGCACCTACTTCGTATGTCATGTTCCACATCTCCAAGAGACCACCGTTTTGTTGCCTCATAACTTGCCTTTCTGATAAAGAAATGGAAGTATATCTCCCCAGCTGAACGTGGTAAGGGTCATACCCAGTTCCACCATTGCTGAGAAGACCACCGCTGCGTAGAATGTTACCCATTGCAATATATACACACAACAAAGCACCGATATGTAAAATATGATCTAGAGAATTGGAACGGAGTACCTTTTTTGTTTATTTGTGGTGATTCACTGAAAACAAAAGTTGAAGGGCGGTGTGTGGTTCAGCACCCACAGTGAATAGCTTTGTTTAGCTCTCTGCATGTTCAGAATGTTCATGGGAAGGGAAGGGAGATTTATTAACACAGTATAGAATCTTTTTGGTCCACCATGAAAAAACATATAGAATCTTGCATATTACCCGCAAGGGAAGCATTATTCTTCCGCAGATTATTTGATTTGCATAGCATCTAATTCTCTCTATTGTCTTGTTCACTTTGTTCTGCTGCTCCTTTTCTTGATCTATTGTTTCACTTGTTTATTCATATCTACGTCATTCATCTGGCGTATGCATATTGCCCTTTTATTGCGTTTAGTGTTCAAGTCACGTTTTTCTTATTAGGATAACGAAGATTTAAGGTTAAATACGTGTTTTGTATCTTAATTTAATTTTTTTTGGTAAAATTCAGAGTTAGTTCCTTTTTAAAATTTTGGATTAATTTGAATCAGAAATGTGTCAAATGGATAATCGATTCAAGTACGGTCATAAAATACATTTAAAACATCAAATAAATTTTACAAAATTTGATTAAAATAAATAAATTTATATCTTTTTAAAGTTGAAAATTAAATTAAGACAAAATTTTAAATAAAAGACTAATTTCAGTTTTCATCGAAAATTAGAGTCAAAAATATATTTAACTAAAGAATTAAAAAATAAAATGAAACCTTGTTCTCAGAGATATTTTCAAAATACTTATAAATATAATAAGAAACTAATAATTGAAAACATAGTTTACACAATAAAAAAATTCATTAAAAAGACGGATTAATTTTGGAATAAAGAAATTGCATGATGTATTAATTTATCTTTGAAAATAAAAATAAATAAAATGATAAAGATAGAAATATGGAATTTCTCATAATTTAATGGCTTAATTGATTAGGTCCGTCCAGTTGAAAATGAAAGTGACAGTTGAATTCAGCCAATATTGACTTCTTGTGTTAGATTTCACATAACTTTATTCCCCTGCTTCTATTAATTGTTTGAAACTTTGAATTAACGGTTTTAGATTCAATAAAAACAGATTCCATGAAGAAATAATTGCATGTTATCAGGAATAGATGCACAAAGCAATAATTCCTAAAACATATATATATATATATATATATATATATATATATATATATATATATATATATATATATATATATATATATATTTGGCACTATTATCAAATAAATATTACTAGTTTAGTGCTTTGCAGCAACAGAAAATGAAAGAAAAATATGGATAGGGTTAAGTTAACTTATAGTTATCTCCCATCAAATTCAATTGTGGAATGCACAAAAGAACAATACTTATAATGCTATGTGGTAAAATGCGTCAGAAATATTGAGAGACAGTAAAAAATGATGAATTTGTTAGTGTACTACAAGAATATGATGAAATTGAAATATGATAAAAAAACCAAAAAAATAAAATAATAATAACATACATACAATATTTACAAAGACAACATCAACACCAACCGATCAATACCAACCGATTAGAAGCACTGTAATGAAAAGGGTAACATATATATAAAAAAAAAACTGAGACAGACCATTTAATATTAAAAATATTCAAAAAAAAATTCAAAAATTCAAAAAATATTAAAAAAATTCAAAAAATCCAGAAATTGACACGTGACGTTGACTTTAACACTGTCCGGTCAAAGTTAACACTGAGGACCAAATTGAGTCATTTTTTAAAAAATGATAACCAAATTGAGATGACGAAAAATTTAAGGACCAAACTGAAATTTCATGACAAATAGAGGGACCAAAAGAGTAATTTAACCTATATATTACATGTAAAAAGTTCTTTTAACACCATTTGACGACCATTTGATAATTCTTATAAAAATAAATTAGTCTTAATAAGAATTAAGTTTTATATTTCTAGAAGAAAAAGTAAATAGTAATTAAAAGACAATATCAAATCATAATAAAAAAAAGGACTATAATATTTTAATTACTAAATTTTCACAACTTTTTCTTATAATATATATTATCTCATAAGTTGTTAAAAAAATATGGTCATATTACATATATGCCGGGATATCGGAATCTCCACCATTTATTGAAGTTAACTTCCTTTGCTTGAATCATACTACCGATGCCATCGCCGTTGAAGCGTCCCTTATTTGCTGTGTTTTGTGAGCCTCCATAACGTGGCGGTGCCGGAAAAGGTGCGTCGCTGTCTTCTTCACTCTCAGACAGCCATCTACGGCGCTGCGATTGGATATTCTTGCAATGAGGGCATGCAGAAGGGTTCCACGACGCCGTTTGGATCACTTCTTCGATCATGAAAAGTAACGCCGAAGTAGGGTGTTCCTCAGGGCCATCGACGCTAAAATCTAACACCCCATTATTCACTCCGATCTTCACCACAACTGAAAAACCCATATCAACACCACAACCACTCTCACTATTCACGTAATAATGCGCCACGGTTACCATGTACGCTAGTTTTTCATTGCTCTTCTTCTTCTTCTTCACCACAACAAAAAGACCTTTCCTAGTTCCACACCCATATGCCCAAAACTGCGTTTCTACCTCGCCCCTCCGTGATACACCTTGTTTTCTTACTTCCCCTGCCGCTAAGGGATCATTATCACTCAAAACAAATACGGAAAACAGACCAGTTTCATTTTTTCCCTTTTCCATTTTTACGCCAAAATTTTGACGTGGTTCAGGACGAACAAGCTTTGAATCCCCCTCTGTTTCTTCGTCGGCATCGCAATCTGCTACTTCGACGAATATTACATCATTACCTAAATTTTTGTCGGTGGTTTTGAATACCCAAAGAACAGAAGAAGTCATTCCGTCTACGTCGTACACGAGTTTCCAGCGTGGCCTCTTTTCATCTTTTAACACGCTAATGGTAGCCGCTTCGCCCATTTTAATATTGTAAGAATACTTTCCATTTCCCAGAAGACGAGTGCCGCTTGGACTGTTCCCCATTTCTATGCAACAATTTCTGTCACATATAATCATTAATCCATGTTCACTTCTTTTCAAATATGTAAGAAATTATTCGGAAATTGTTTAAATGTGAGTTAATAATAGACAAAGTTAAATATTATATAAAAATATCTATATTAAAGTTTTAGAGTTAAAATAATATCAAAAACTTTATTTATATGTCTAAGATTAATGTCATATAATCATATAGAATCATGTGTCTATGATCACCTATATGAGAAAATATAACCCAATATGTATGAAAGATAACCATTAAAGGTTAACAGAGAGATAACCGTTTCACCTTACTCCAAAAATTAAAAGATTAGTTTCTGGGATTAAGTAACCTATATAGGAAGCAAAATCTATGCTGATAAAAAATGTAGAAAAGCAAATGCTGTAAGAAAGCAAACAACTAATTATCCCAAAACGTGGAAAGATAAACCTAGTGAGACATAAATCCAACCATACCCGCACGTGCAACTCGACCACCTCAATCGATTTTTCGAGAATTCCGATGAACTTGAAGACGAAGAAGTTGGTGTTGCAGTTCATTGCTGTGTGCACATAAGAATATAAATAGATAGATTATAGATTCTTCCCACGGTAACATCAAGGGAAGCGTTTATCTTCCGCAGAATAATTTAGATGGCATCTAATTCTTGCTCCAATATATCATCATGCTCTTGCACTTACTTTTATTAGATTCTTTCCATTCAGTCAAGTTGCTGCTTTCATTTTGTTCTTATTATTAGACTTTAGTCATAAACCACTTGCATTGCATTATGATCAAGATTCTATAACAACCTAGAGTCTTAGATCTACTCTTAGGATCTAATAGCATGGGGAGAATTATTTGGATCACAATTTGGAACTAGTTTACACTCAATTCCAAACTAGTGAAATAAAATGAGTGATCAATTCATCCAACAACAAACATAATCTAATTCACAAATATATAATAAAAATATACTTCCAAATAAATATAACAATACTAATACAATAGAGTTCCAAAAGGTTACATCCTTGCTTCAACACCTAGAGAGGTTCCGCTCCTCATAATATATGAATACAATATAAGATATTGAAGAATCGTCCTCTCTAAAGCCTTCTATTAATGTTTACTAAGTACAAAGGTAAGTGCCTATGAAGCTCTTTAAAAATATTTCAAAAGAACTGCTCTAAAAAGTCTATTTAAACAAGGGTACAACTCTGTTTTTATAAATTATTTAGTGCAGTGCTCAGCAGTGCACTTATTGCTCCGGATGTATAGGGTGCACTTATTGCTCCGGATGTATAGGTTTCCTTTGTGGCTCAAGCCTCATGCTCTGATGCTGCAGCTCTAGAGATAATTTTCTAGAGAAGGAGTTTTCATGGCTTAGCCTCAGGTTTAGAGCTTGAGACTTCCTTTTGCAATGAGATTACTTTTGTGGCTTAACTTCAACTCTGCTGCTCAATTGCACCGGTGTTAGTTTTGGCCAAAATTTCTTAAAATTCATCTATTTTTTTTATTTTTTCACTTTGACTCTATTGATATTGGAAACTGCAAAAGAATTTAAATTGGGGTGATTTATGTAGAAATTCAACAAAATCAAAATAAGATAAGTATCTAATTCATCTCAAAATTATCTCATAGGACACTTATCAAATGATTAGCAATGATTGAGAGTTTCCCACCTAGTGTAAGTATTCTTTAGTTACAAGGAAAAAAAAAAGACTTGGTTAAGTGAGTTCAATGAAATGGTTAAATCAATTTGGTTAAATGATCATATGATATTGGACCACCACTTGGCCTTTAACAATAATCTTCTTAAAGTTTTGAGTTATTTTAATCAAGAATGGTAAGCAAGGGTTGAGTGTTTGTTGAAACACACTACTATTACTGTTGATTTAGACCATGAGAAAAAAAAAATGGGTTAAGTGAATTCAAATAAGTGGTTAAACATGTTATAAAATTGGTTAAATGATGAAATTACCTTGTACAACCGCTTGACATTCAACTAATTTGGTAGACTATAAGTTATCTCCACCACCACTTATTAAAGTTAATTTTAGTTGCTTGAATTATACTACCGTTAGCATCCCCATTGAAGCGTCCCATATTTGCTGTGTTTTGTGAGCCTCCATAACGTGGCGGCGCCGGAGAAGAAGTGTCGCTGTCTTCACTCTCAGATAGCAATCTACGCTGCCATTGGAGATTCTTGCAATGAAGGCATGCAGAAGGGTTCCACTTCCCAGTTCGAACCACTTCTTCAATCGCCCATTACCCACTCCGATCTTCACCATAACTGAAAAACCTATGTCTACACCACTTCCACCGCCACCACCACCACTGTTCACGAAATAATGACCTACGCTAACCATGTACGGTTGTTTCTCGTTGCTTTTCTTCTTGCTCTCCATAACCAAAAGACCTTTCCTGCTTCCACGCGCATATACGCAACTCTCAGTTTTTACCCCGCCATTCAATGATTCACCATATTCTGCTATACTCCTCGGGCCGTTAAGCAACGCCAAGCTTGAGTGAAGAACACCGGTTTTTTTTTCTATTTTCAGTTGTACCCAAATATTTTCCATTGGAGGAGGAGGACGAACCGAATACACCTCCTGTTTTACGGAACTACAATCACTGACCTCCATGGATAACATATCAAAACCTGATTTTTTGTCGGTGATTTTCCTTATGAAGAGTTCAGAAGTCATTCCGTCTACGTCGTACACCAGTTTCCAAAATGGGCTCAAACAATCTTCTTCATCTTTTGTCACGCTAATGCTAGCCACTTTTCCCAGTTTAATATCGTAAGAAGAATAGTTTGCATTTCCCAGAACACGAGGGAAGCTAGGCCTATTCCCCATTTCTATGCAACAATTTCCACCTGCACTGTATCTGCACGCATAATCATTACAATTTCATCACCTTCATATATTCAATCCCATTCAATAAACACTTTTAATATAATCCTTTTACATGAAATATATTAATAGGAGAAAAACAAATGCTGTAAGAAAAGCAAACAACTAGAGATATACATAAATCCCATCATACCTGCAAGTTCGACTCGACCACCTGAGTGAATTTTTTCGATAATTCCGATGAACGTGAAGACGAAGAATTTGGTGATTGGTGTGTGCAGATATGGAAAGAATATAAATAGATAAGTTATAGATTCTTCCCACTGTAACATCAACATCAAGGGAAGCGTTAATCTTCCGCAGAATAATTTAGATGGCATTTAATTCTACACATTATCACCCATCTCTATCGTATTTCTTGTAGTGTATAGATGTAATAGTGGCTTCTTGATCATCATTTGTTTGTATGAATTCTAGGACATCTAAGGATGGTGTAATGTATCTTGATCATCATATTGTGTTTTATTAACTTTGAGACATCTAAGAAATGTACACAAAGTTTCTATGTTTATTTTGGCCTGGTATATAATGATATATTCTCTCATATCAGCACATCAATTTATATATATATATATATATATATATATATATATATATATATATATTATCTAATTCTCTATCCCATATCAAATGTTATTCTTGCTCAGATTCTTTTAATTATGAAAAATTATTTTTTGACAAACTTAACAAAATTTATAAAAATAGAATTAAAGTAAATAAATATTTTATTTTTTAATTAAAATAAAGTAATAAAATAATATTTTTTTACCTAAATAAGAAAGTTTGTCATAACTTTGTTAAAAATAATATTTGTCATAACTTTGTTAAAAATAGTGTGTTAATTTATCAAAGATCTTTAATTATATGGCACCTAATCTCCGTCATATTTTATATATACCCACTTTGATTTTTGTCTTTTCCACTCGTTAATTCCATTATTTTTCATTGATTCTTCTAAATCCATGTCCAACTTTTGCAAAGCAGACTATGAAAACCTCCGAACCATCGTCTAATATCAAATTTCTATTCAACTAATAAAATCGTGCATTTCATAACTCAAAAACAGAATTTTCATTAAAATTCGTTAATTCCAATGAAGTTTTTATGTTATATTGTTGCATACCATATATTTAATAAAATATAAAAAAAAATTATTTTTATGTTGCACAAATATGTTCTCTGATTAAGTTATGAATTATAAAAATTGTCAAATATGTTGCACAAATATATTGAAAAATAATATTTAAACTTTTTATTTTACTATTTGGGCACGATATTTTTGTCAATCCTATAACATGTGCACACTATATAAGTCATTTCCACCATTTCAAAAAGTAATTTTCCTTCGAAAATTTAACTTCCTTTGCTCGAATTATACTACCGTTGGCATCGCCATTGAAGCGTCCCATATTTGCTGTGTTTTGTGAGCCTCCATATCGTGGCGGTGCCGGAAAAGGGGCTTCGCTGTCTTCACTCTCAGACAGCCGTCTACGGCGCTGCGATTGGATATTCTTGCAATGAGGGCATGCAGAAGGGTTCCACGTCGCCGTTCGAATCACTTCTTCGATCATGTAAAGTAATGCCGAAGAAGGGTGTTCCACAGGGCCATCTACACCAAAATCTAATCGCCCATTATGCAATCCAATCTTCACCACAACTGAAAAACCCAAATCCACTTCACTTGTACCCGTATTTCCATCACTAGCAGTATTCACGTAATAGTGTGCTATGGTTACCATGTACCCTCCTTCTTCATGGCTCTTCTTCTTTTTCTGCGTAATAAGAAGACCTTTCCTGGTTCCATACGCATATGGCAAACTGTACGTTTGTATGTCGTCCCTCGATGATTCTCCATGTTTTGTCGAATGTTTTGCCAAATACCATGGGGAGAACTTTGGATTTATTCGGCAAAGAAGACCAGCTTCTTTTTCATTTTTCACTGTTATGGAAATAATTACACAATATTCCATTACATTGATGACTAATGTATCATCACCTCTGTCGGTGTTTTTGGCTATGGAAAGTCTACAGATTATTCCGTCTACGTTGTACACGAGGTCCCAAGATGAATTCCCGTCGTAAAACTCTTCATTTTTTGTCACGCTAATAATGGTAGCCGCTTTTCCCAGTTTAATGTCGTAAGAAGAATAGTTTCCATTCACCAGAAGATGAGGGCCGCTAGGACTATTCCCCATTTCTATTCAACAATTTCCACCCATCTTTCTATCTGCACACATAACCCATATCAATAACATTCAGTTGTCTTCCAACATGGAAGAATCAATACAGACAAAAACTCAAGTTCAAGCTGTCTTATTTAGAATTGTTGGGATTATATACATATGGGTTATCGTTATAGTTATGGAGAGACTCTGGTTATATCATTATATGACATTAGTCTTACACATATAAAATATTTAATACCACTCTTACACAAAAATTTGAAGGTAATGATGTTATGGGTCTTTATTCTTATATAATGTTTAACTTTATTATATTCAACGTAAAACTTTGAATCACACTTAAACTATTCCTAACAAGAATTTCGCCTCAATATATTCAATCGCATTCGGTATACACTTTTACTCAAATTTTCTAATAATCGGATTTTTATTCTCTAAATTTGACGTGATATTGAATTTATTTATTTTTTAAATTCTGATATATTTTAATTTTTAATTTTTAAATTTTAAAAATAAATGGATGTAATTCTTATAATTATACGAAGTTAATACTTTTGAAACGTTAAACCTCTCCATTGACATCGAATGAAGAATGCGTCAAATGTTCTCAAGGATTCCAATTTTAACTTGAGATGCGTTTGATATATAAAAAAAATTTAATTTAAATGAAAAGAATTATATTTATTTATTTTTTAAGTTTTAGATAAAAGTGTATTAACATTTAGAACCTAGATGAATTCTAATTGTGTGTTAAAATTGATCGACTAAAAATATATTTAAATTTTTTGAAATTAGGAAATGAATTTTGGTTTTGAAATTATTTCTGCAATTCTGAATGCAAGTGATTGTTCCCTGTCTTTAGTATTTATTAAGTGAAAATCAAATCACCGGTTTCATACTATCTCATCAGAAAAAAATTGAAACATGAACTAAAAGTAAGAGAAGTAAAGTAGGCGCAGAGATTAAAAATATAGAGATAACCATTACAAAATTAACACAGATAACCTTGTCACTTTCCTTAAATTTTACTTTGTCAGATTAATTAATCTAAGAAACAAAAACCTATCCAGATATTTCTTTTATCATAAAAAGAATATATGCAGATAAAAATATAGAAAACAAACGCCATAAGGAAAGTACACAACTAATTATCCTAAAACTTGAAAGATCAACGTAGCTAGACATAAATTCAACCATACCTGTGCAACTCGACCACCTGAAATGAACTCTTTCGATAATTCCGATGAACGATAAATATAACAATTTGGTGCTGTTGATGCTGTGTTCACATATGGAAAGAATATAAATAGATAGATTGTAGATTCTTCCCACCACAGTGTAACATGAAGGGAAGCGTTAATGTTCCGCAGAATAATTTAGATGGCATCTAATTCTTGCTCCATTATATTATCACTCTTCTATATCTTTGCAACATAATTCTCATCATGCTCTTGCACTTACTTTTATCAGATTCTTTCCATTCAGTGAAGTTGCTGCTTTCATTTTGTTCTTATTAGACTTTAGTATAATTTATCGGTGACGGTTTAAATAAATCACTTAGATCAAGACTCTATAACGAGCTAGAGTCTTAAATATATTTCTAACATCTATTACAAGGAAGAGAAGTATTTGGACCAGTAAAACCAATTTATGCTTCAGTTGCTACAAACCCGAGACAGATGGCTTTAGGTGTTAGGACCCGAGGCAGAAGATGGTGATATGCCTCAGTTTTCAATTGATCGAGCCAGAAGGAGGGATAAAAATCTCCAAAACCAGAAACAGTCCATCTCCTTTCTCTGGTGCGCAAAAATCATAACCCTCCTATTTCCCTCTTCGATCCTCTGCGTAAGTTTCATCAAGGAGTTGGAGAAGTGTAGCAATGGAGTGACGAAAGCATTGCATTCTAAATGGATTCGTGACATTGTTGTGTTCGTGACGTTGTTGTGTTCGTGACTCTTGTTGTGGTGGTTATGAAGATCTCATGAGGCTTTGCTAAGTAGTGAATCTCGCAACTAGGGTTTGTGATGGCTTGGTTCATATGTTGCAGCGTTGAGTTTTCTGGCGTGGTGGACGTGCGTTGGCCAGGTTCGTTGTGGTTCGTCTGCGTGGAATAATCAATGGCGCGTTCTGGATCGTTGGGTTCGTTCCGTCTTGTTGCAACGAGATTTTGGCGAAAAACTGGTTCGTTTCGTGAGTGCAGGAACGCGAATGAAGTTACGCCAATGGTGATTCGAAGGTACTACGTCGTTCTCGATCTGCCTGTGGTCGCGCTTCTCGATCATTAGCACTGTTATGACGTCGTTCGTGTGGTGAAGATGGTGTGGAAGGCCAAAGTGGAAGGTTGCCATTAGAACCGATGCAGTAATCATGGGATATGCCTCGTTTGAAAACCGAGGCAGAAAGATGACCCTTTTTTGCCTCAGCTGCATATGTATCGGGTCTTAAACCGAGGTCAAATGACCAAAATAACAGTGGCAGAAAGTCTTTCCTACTTTGATGCAATTTCCACTCAATCCCAAATCAGTAAAATAAGATGAGTGATCAGTTCATCTACTAACAAACATAAACTAATTCACAAACCAAATATGTAATAAAAGTATATTTTGATAAATATAATTGTACTAATACAAGAGAGCTCGAAACAAAACTTCTTTGATATATATATATATATATATATATATATATATATATATATATATATATATATATATGACATTGGTTTTACATATATAAGTTATTTGACATCACTTTTAACTAAAAAACCTTAAGGCAATGAGGTCATGAATTTTTATTTTTATATTTCAATTTTCACTAAAAGTTAAGGAGACTAAAAACATATTTAACCCTGAAAATCATAAATCACTTTTTTTAATCAATAATAACTAATGCAGAAATAAAAGAAAGAGTGAGACATTAAGATGCCTCAACCCATGTAAAAAAACAATAATGATCCTATTTCAATATTTATATTTGTCTCCTTACCTGTTTTATTTTTAAAAACACTTTTAACTTATTAGGTATTGTAAAAAAAATTATATTACGTTTTCTTATTTTCTTATTTTTGTAAGTTATTTTTAGGAAAATGATTTTTTGACTACTAAATTTTGACAATTTTATCTTACAACTTTAGGTGTCATATTTTAAGTGGTTTTCCATTTTCTCATTCTCAATATTTCAAAACCATTTGAAAGATGACATTTCATGTTATAAAAGAAAATTGTTAAAATTTAGTAGTCAAAATATTATTGTCCTTATTTTTAGCATATATATTTAATATTTTTTTATAATTATTTAAATATTGTTACTTTTTTGTGTGTCCCTTTTTTATAAAAAAAAAATGCTTTTTTATAATTATTTAAGATATATATTGGGTAATTATTTAAATTTGCCTGACTTCTATATCAAATTTTTTTAAAATATATATTTTATAATTTATTTTAGTGAGGGGATCACGGAGGACTAAATCTTGCAGGCTATGAGTATAAATTTTTTATTGAATTTTTTGATACTGTCTTTTTGTTGAGTATTACACTATATTTGGTATCTTATTATATTTGTCTTTATTGTATATGAAGTTTTGCCTCTTAGATGCTTTAGCTTGTGATCCATTGTCTTTGTTAGTTTTTCGCTAGTTTTGGTTGATGATGTCAAACTTTTACATCTACATACATAGGTTTTGTATTTTTTTTTAAAGGGTTAAAATATTTCACAAGTGCTTTTTTATTTATTTATATTCTTTATTGATAAAAAAAACACATCGGTACCTTAAGTAAAACTATATTTCTTTGTTGTATTTTGAAGATACAACAAACGAATAATACATTAAAATTCAACGGAAAATCCAAATTGATGTATATCAGAAGCAACTTGGAGGATCACACAAGATAAAAGGAGAGTTATTGGCGTGCGTAAGTTATCTCCACCATTTATTAAAGCTAACTTTGTTTGCTCGAATCATACTACCGATGCCATCCCCATTGAAGCGTCCATTATTTGATGTGGTTTGTTGGGTTCCATGAGATGGTGGTGCCGGAAAAGTGGTGTCGCTGTCTTCACTCTCAGACAACCATCGACGCTGCGATTGAATGGTCTTGCAATGAGGGCATGCAGGACGCTTCCACGTCCTTGCTTGAATCACTTCTTCAATCATGTAAAGTAATGCCGAACTAGGATGTTCCACAGGACCATCTACGCTAAAATCTAAATGCCCATGAAGCATTCCAATCTTCACCACTACTGAAAAACCTATGTCTACGCCACCACTTGCACCAAAATTTCCACCACCACCACCACCATTATTCACGTAATAATGCGCTACGGTCACCATGTTGCGTCGTTTTTCATTGCTTCTTTTCATCTCCTGAGAGAGAAAACCCATCCTAGTTCCGCACCCATATGCCCAGTTGAACGTTTCCATATCGCCTATAAATTCCCAATATGCTGCTTCATTCCCTGAGTAATCTCTTTGAAACTCACCATTTGTGCCAAGACCACCGGTTTCTTCGTTTTCTTCCACTACTAGGGTGAACCTTTCACGTGGACGAGGACGAACAGTTTTTGAATAAATACAATCTACGATATCGATGCGTACCTTATTATCACCTGAATTTCTTCCGGCGGTTTTGAGTATGGAAAGTGTAGAAGTCATTCCGTCTACGTCGTACACCAGTTTCCAACCACTCAAATCTTTTGTCACGCTAATGGTGGTCGCTTTGCCCAGTGTAATATTGTAAGAAGAATACTTTCCATTTCCCAGAAGACGAGGACCGCTAGGACTATTCCCCATTGCTATGCTGCAACAACGTATCTGCATAATCATAATCATGAAACATGGTAGTATCGATTTCTCTGCTAATAATTTAGAGAATAAAATTGATTTTATAAATTCAACTCCGATCACTTCCCTTCCAATATTAAAACATTACTTTCTAAGTTTAAAGATCAATCTAGCTAGACATGAATCCAACCATACCTGCACGTGCAACTCGACCACCTCAATGGATTTTTTCGATAATTCCGATGAAGGTGAAGACGAACAATTTGGTGGTGCAGTTCATTGGTTTGTGTACGTATGGAAAGAATATAAATAGATAGATTATAGATTCTTCCCACAGTAACGTCAAGGGAAGCGTTAATCTTCCGCAGAATAATTTAGATGGCATCTAATTCTTGCTCCAATAATTTAGTCACCATATTCAGTAAAACCAATAAGAATTTTATCCACAATCTTTTATCATCATTGTATCTCCATTGAAATTTTGTTTCACCATACAATCCATTGAAGCATTCATTCAAACTTTTTTTATTCGTTCATTCCTCCTCAAAACTGTCTTGAAAGGTTGAAGCTTAACTGTTCTCACCTTTGAATCTCCTTCAAACTCTTGTTGAACCTTTGAATCTCCTTCAAACTCTTGTTGAAGAGTATCTCATGCTTTTCTGGTGGTTTTTGTTCTCATGATCCTTGAAATTACGACAAGTGAAACTCTTTTAATCAACGCAAGAACTCCAATATCTGTGACTTTATTGCTTTCTCATTTTTGCGTGTTGTGTAGTTGTATAGTGGCTTCAGTAACTTGATCATCATACTTTGTTTGTATCTAAGGATAATCATATTGTTTTTGTATGAACTTTGGGACATCTAAGAATGTAAACAAAGTTTCTATTTTCATTTTGGTCTGGTATGTAATGATATTCTCACATATCAGCATATCAATTATATATATAGAATCTAATTCTATCTATATATCAAGTGTTATTCTTGCTCAGTTGTTCGAACTCTTTTGTTGGATTAAGTTTGATTCTTTCCATAGCTAACAGATTATTTTCACTAAAACAAAACATATTCATAGGATTCTCTTTTAACATTTATTATATAGAGAAATAAACTTCAAAGTACAAGCAAATTACACACAAACACACCTTGGACATGTTAGGTTATTAATAATACAAGCTCCTACGTATATGTTCTTCCAGAAACACTCTTGTTTTCAGACCATTGATGCTGATAAATCACATTAAAAACATTTCTCTCATAGAAATTTCCATTACCATCACCACCAAACTTCCCACCATTGGAAATCACTCTTACACTTTTCCCGCTTCCACCCAGAGATACTCCTTTGGGAGTACTATCACTGTCTTCACTCTCAGACTGCCACTGTTCTCCGTTCTGCTTCTTCGGATTTTTAGCGCAGTGAGGGCACATCTCACGATGCCAATAACCATTTCTACTTACTTCATCAAACATGTACAATAATGCAGAAGAAGGGTGCTGTTCAGGACCATCCACCATTATGGTCAAATTCCCACCGATTGATCGAATCTTTGCGACCATAGAAAGCCCAAAATCTGGTTTAATCTTACGGTAATCATTAATGCCTGAACCAGTAGCATGATAATGCGCCAGAGTCACTTCAAAATGTAATAAATGACCACTCTTTTTCTTCCTCTCGAGAACAATAAAACCCCCTTTGTGACCCTCGCCATACAAATACATGTCCATGTCCGAAAAACTACCCGTTTTGTTGTTAACCCTCTTGTGTTGATTGAGTGATGTTGTTGTATGAACGCCGCAGATGGCGAACCAGCGAGGAGATACCACGAAATCGTCTCCATTTATTGTTTGCACGTCTAAAAAGAAATCGAACTCTGCAAGATCTCCACTGCGTTTGGTTGTCTCGCTGCGGAGTTGTAAGCGTAAACCCTTGACGTTTTTAGTATAGTCACATTCTCTTGTTAGTTGTAGTGCACAGGCTGAAGCACCTACTTCGTATGTTATGTTCCAGCTCTCCAAGACTCCACCATTTTGTTGCATCATAACTTGCCTTTCTGATAAAGCAATGGCGGCATATTTTCCCAGCTGAACATGGCAAGGGTCATCCCCAGTTCCGCCATTGCTGAGAAGACCACCGCTGCGTAGAATGTTACCCATTGCAATATATACACACAATGTAAAATATGTGGTACAACCTAGAGACTTGGAATGGAGTACCTTTTGCAGTGATTTACCGAAAACAAAGTTGAAGGGTGCTGTGTTGTTCAGCACCAACAATGCTGAATTTTCTTAGCTCTGCATGCTCGGGATGTTCATAAGAAGGGAGATTTATTAGCAGATATTATAGACTCTTTGGTCCACCATGAAAAGGCATATAGAATCTTGCATATGACCCGCAAGGGAAGCGTTATTCTTCCGCAGATTATTTGATTTGCATAGCATCTAATTCTCTCTATTGTCTTGTTCACTTTGGTCTGGTGCTCCTTTTCTTGATCTGTCATTTAACTTGTTTATTCATCTACGTCATTTCATCTAGGATATACATATTTCCCTTTTTTTATATTGTTACTATGTTTGTGTGGATGAGTAAGTTTTGTTGAGAACTTAGTTAATCACCGAGGTTGTTTTTCCTATCTATAACTAGTAATTAATCTCGTTTAATGTATTGCTGTCAGTTCCGTTAAGGTCAAAGTATGCATTTGAATCAGGTTCAAGTATGCGTTTAGTGCTCAAGTCACGTTAAGCTATCTCAGAGACTATGAATTTAGTTACTTTCAATGAATGAACCTTGTACTGGTACTATGAAGAACACGAACAAGGAACAACTAAAATCGAAAGGTCGTGGTGGATGAAAATGAACAGATATGCAGAGGAAAGGTTGGTATAATGTTGGTATTTAAAATGCATGTTTTAGGTTGAATTACCCTAAATACTTCGTTTATAGTATATTAGTGATTTGCTGATTGAAAAAAAATAAATAAAACATAATAATCTTTTCACAGTTACTGAAAGGGATGCATTATTCTTGGGTAGGTTATTTTAATCACGCAGCATCTGGTTCTATTTCACATTATCTGCAAAGCTTTATTCTGCAGCAGACTAATTCAATTTCACAGCATCTAATTCCATACCCTGTGTTTCCATCGCACTACCATGTGTATCTTCTTCACTCATTATGTTGCTCTTTTTTTAATTTGTTCGATTCTCTTAAACTTGATTGTTTCTTTTTAGCTACTAATATGCTTGTTTGATTTCTCTTTTACAGATTGAAAAAATTGAAATGCAGGTTTACGATGTTCTAATGACTTTGGTTTTATTTTTTTATTTCTAAAAATATCAGATATTCAGTTGCAAGCAAACTTACATAAAAAAGAACGATAATGAGCAGATAAAAAAAATCATTTTCTCATTGTAAAACAGTACTAATTAACACTTGATCAATGTACATCAGTTACCACCATCTCTTACCAAAGAACATATATTTATTATTTTCAGTGTAATTACCATTACCATTGCCATTGAACCTTCCGCCATTGTCAACAGCTCTTAAATTTTTCTGGCCGCCACCATGACGCCGTGCCACTGGAACACTCTCGCTGTCATCACTGTCAGACTGCCAAATCATTGACCTACGTTGCTTCTGGATATTGGCACAGTGTGGACACAACGTAGGCTTCCAAATCTTGGTTCTCATGGCTTCACCAAACAAGTAACGTAAACCAAAACCTGGGTGTTGCTCAGGACCCTCCACCGTTACATCCAAATTCCCATTACAAGCTCGAATTTTTACTACTACAGAAAGACCAACATCTGTTGTATTTCCAGAATAATCATTAATACCGGCACTGGTAGCAAAATAGTGCGCGATAGTCACTGCATAAGGTTGTCCTTCCTTAATCTTCTTCTTCGTTTCCAGAACATTAAGACCCCCTTTGTCTCCAGCCCCAAACAAACAAAGTAACGTCTCCGTAACGCTGCCTCCTGCATGAATCTGCTCGCTTCGATCAATGTTTATAATTGAATCGCTTCCATCGGTTGTGATTGACATGCCGGCATTATTCAGTGCATCTGATTCGGTCACTGTGTGTACGTCGAAATCAAAAGTGTAACATGCATTATTTATCGTACTGTCAAGTCGTACGAGTAAACCCTTGGCACCTTCATCTTTACAACTTCTCTTTAGAGTGAGTGTGGCACATGAAAGATCTACAGTGTATGACATGGTCCACTTCTCACTCCACATTCCTATGCGGTATTGCTCAAACTGTCTTTCTGACAAGGCAATCATAACTTTTCTTCCAAGCTGATAATAGAAAGGTTCATTCTCTCCTGCCCCAACAGTACTCAGAAGACCAACTCTGCGAATACTGTTTCCCATCTAAACCCAACAAATTTAAGAATTGAATGGAGAGAGATGGTGATGGTATGCAACTATGTAGGGTATAAACTCAGTACCCAGTTAATGGATGTGGGTATTTGGCTAGGGTTTCTCTGCTATGCTTTCTGGGGATGATCATGGGAATGGATGTGGGTATTTGGCTAGGTTTTCTCTGCTATGCTTTCTTGTTATGATCATGGGGATATTTATCAACACTTAGTGTGTAGAGTATAGAATATTTCCACGTATCTGCAATTATGGAAGCGTTATTCTTCCGCAGACTAATTCAACTTCACAGCATCTAATTCCCTAACTGGGTTTCTATCGCACTATAGAATTTTTGTTCGATTCTCTTAATAATTTCTTTTTAGTTATTAATATGCTTGTTTGATTTCTCTTAACAGGTTAAAAAACTGAAATGGAGGTTTACGACCAATTTCATAGTGACTTATAATCTTTTTTTTTCTAGATAAATATCAGATATTAAGTTGCAGGCAAGTAAAAAGAAAAAAAAAACAAAAACAAACGGTGATGAGGAGATAAAGAAAAACAAAGAAGTTACTTTGACAATCATCTTAAAATCACATCTATTTCCCACTCGCTTTAATAATATAATACTATATATCATGAATTTTAAATTAAAAAATAATATAATATATAAGTAAAAAAATATTATTTAGAGTGTGAAATAAATATATTGTCTTTTTTAGTGTTACATATCACCACCAAAAAACAAATCTCTCCTTGTGAAACAGCAGTAAAATTAATGAATGTTTATAATTTCGGTTAGAGCAATAGTACTTTGACATATTTACATTTATTTGACACGTATTATAAAGGTAATATAGTGTCATAAAATGAATTCTTTCATTTTTAAAGAAAAAAAAATAATAATGAAGAATAATATCAATTAGTGTAAAGAAAAAATATATTTATTGAAAAAAATAATTAATATACAAAAATGAATTATTATTGCAAGTTAAAAAATACAAAAGAAAAACTAAATTGAATGTGTGATATAGATGATCACATAAGGAAAATAGACACTAACACCAAAATTTATTAATGAGAAAGAGAAATAAAAGGCAACCAGCGGTAGTTACAATTGGATTCTGCATAATATCCACCAGAGACAAATTATTGTCTACTGACAAAAAAAAACACACCTGTTGATATAGTTAAATCTTAACCTAACTTGAAGTGCTGGTTGAATAGAAAAATTCGGTGCTGAAAAATATTATTCAGCAAGAAACATAAAGTGTGAGTACTATGTTATATGAAGACACCACATCTCTGGTTGTTCATTACACAAATTCTTGTCTGCTAACAAAAAGACTGTCTTGTCTTGAGTTGAATAGCTGTTATCATCTTCTTTTGAAAACCATAACATTGTTTTCAAAAATATTACCATTACCATTTCCCTGGAACCTTCCACCATTAGAGACCCCTCTTGAATTTCTCGGGGTGGCACGTGGTAGTGGCATGGAAACACTCTCACTGTCTTCACTGTCTTCACTGTTAGACTGCCAAAACAATTTACCCCTCCGTTTATGATCGCAATGAGGGCACATTGTAGGCTTCCAAGTCTCAGTTCTATGGACTTGATCAAACATGTAAAGTAATGCAGAGACAGGATGCTGCTCAGGGCCCTCCACTGTTATCTGAAATTTTCCATTTGATACTCGAAACTTTGCCACCACAGAAAGCCCAATATCTGTTCCACTTGATTCATAAAAACTTGTTCCGCTACTGTTAACAAAGTAGTGCGCCAGAGTCACCACCTCAGCCTCTTCTTCCCTTCTCTTTTTCTTTGACTCCACAACTAGAAGACTCCATCTGCTTTCACTCCCATACAAGTGAACTGTTGTATCCATAACACCACCCCTTGCATCAAAACTCCTCTTCGACTTTGTCGATAACTTAGAGTCTAAATAAGTACCCCACTCGCAAGGATCTACTCTGATATAATTGATGTCAGTGATTACCATACAAAACCTCGCACGAGTTACGCGGCCGTGTAGGAGTGTAAATTCTACCTTTCCGAAGATGCCATGTTGATAAACTTCATGCTTTAACCGTGCGTCATAATTTTTTTCATCTACTTTGTATGTCACAGACCATATCTCCTTCACCACTCCCGCAGGGTTTCTGGGACGCAAATCTCTGGACAAGTCGATGGAAGTGGATGGTCCCAGTTGTAGATGGCAAGGAAATGGAGCACTCCCAATATAGTTATCGAGAACAACACGAAGACTGTTTCCCATCTTCTTATTTTATACAAAATAATAATGGGTGAATAAACTAGGTTGGGTTTTGTTGGGAATTTTAGGGCTTTTGATAATATGAGAGATATAAGAGATATATGTGATATGTTATACGGAGGAACATGTTTTTGTATTTTATTGATATACTCTATATATAGAGCAAAATATAACAAATA
>Ga0214544_1000592_pt1 | contig 68488 bp, 31 predicted proteins | sample CNSS3metaG_FD_160074 | JGI IMG/M metagenome (GOLD analysis project Ga0214544, IMG submission 160074) | Root nodule microbial communities from cowpea collected in UCLA plant growth center, Los Angeles, California, USA - CNSS3 | ecosystem: Host-associated > Plants > Roots > Nodule | place: USA... | reverse complement strand
GAGTGACTGACCGCATAACCACCACCATAAACAAAAAGGGGTCACCGATGTGACTGACCGCATAACCATAACCAAAGGGGTCACTCATACCTGAAGGGAAATATACCATATGAAAAAGAAAAAAAAAAGGGAACTCACCCTTGAAGGGAGATGTTGGGAATAGTCCAAGTGTGAGTCAAAGTCCCACATTGGATAGAAAAGACAAAGTTAAACACTGTATAAGAATAAAGGCCCATAACAACATTGCCTTAAGGTTTTGGTGTAAAAGTGGTGTCTAAGGTCTTATATGTGTAAGACTAATGTCATATAACCATATAGAACCACAATCTCTCAATGACCATAACTATGTCATGACCATGACTATAACCATAACCCATATCATATATGAAAAAATATAACATATCATGGACATAGGTTTCAAACTAGTTTAACATTCCTTATGTGTTATTGAATTTTCATTTTTGTTTCTTACCTTCGAATTGTGTTGTTTTTTGTGTCACTAATCTGAAATTTTTAACGGTCATTTTTTAATCAATTCACCCCTCTCTTAGTTGTGTGTTTAGCCCTTTTTTATTTTACAAATTATGATATTCTTGTTTTTATTAAACTTTTTACTTGTATGAAGATTCTCTTTTGAAGGAAGTAGTTTTTAAGCTTCCAAAGAAACCATGAGTAGAGAAAAAGATTTTGGTTTACACTACTAAACCTTATGATTCGATTGATGTATATCATGAATAAATAAAAAATATTTTTGAATTGCGTGATGCTTTTGGTATGCATAATGTTGTAGGTGGTGATGTCATGTCTTTGAATCTTGAGATTAATACAAGTTATCTTGACTTGAATGATGATAATAAACATTCCTTTATATGTTGTTAAGGATGTAAAACATGAGTTCTATAGACAAAAAAAATGTCAATTTTAATGTTCCTAAATATTTATTGCTTGATTCGTGAATATTTAGTTATGAAAATGCATTTATTTTAAAATTTTAGGTGGATTGGGCAAAGGATGAATACATATAGAATTTTTATTATTCGTACACAAATTATATTGATCGATGATTGTTTGCAATAGATTTCAAACCTTATGAATAGTCCATTAATTTAATTATTATTGATGAGGTAAGTACATTGGTAATAAGAGATTTTCCTTCGATATTAATAGATTTCTTTGGTATTTTTAGACTACTTTAAATTTGAGAATAATTTTTCTCCAAAAAGACACTTATGATGAGTGCATGAACAAAAATGGAGAAGAATGTTTGAAATTGAAATAGGAAAATGTTTTTGTATGTCACCTTTGTAATTATTTCTATATAGATTACATGAATTATTGAATGAGCCTAATTAATTGAATTGCTAGTATTCTTAGGTCCATCAAATATATGAATAAGAAAAACTTATTTTGACTTTGTAATTAGTTCAAGACTTATTTTATGTCTCTAAGATGGTGTTCTCTTGGAAAGATGGATTTGGGAGAGAGTGTGAAAATGAATTTGTGTAGATTTGAGTGAATGAATATGTGTGTTTCTTTGAGTGGATTTAGATGATAAGTGAGTAGATTTGAAGATGAATTTTATGAAAATTAGTAAGTGATTTGAGTGATATAATAGATTAAAAAAATTGTTTTAATAGATAGAATTTGAAGATTACCAAAATACTTTGATAGTAAAAATATATGAAATGATTTTTAGATTAGTTAAAAATATTAAATTTTAAAAATTATTATTTAATAAATTTTAATAAAAAAATTTATATTAAATTATTATTATTAATTATTATATATATTATTTTTATTATTTATTGTTATATTTAATTACTATATACATATTATTTATTATTATTACTTAATTATATATATATATATATATATATTATTTATGTATATATCAACCATATAACTTTTAACTCCAGAGATACAACAATATGAGTTTTTTGCTTCTCTCTTTTATAATAAATTCGATATAAACTATACGTTCTCAGGAATCTCACAAAAGGTTGTAGCTGAAAAAACAATATGGTGCATGCACGTGAAAAGAGGGTATTTTAGTAAATAGAGTATTATTTCCCTCAAATCTCCACACTCTTAAGAAGAGTAGAAAATTTGAACATCTCACATATCCATGCTTTTTTTCTCCCTTAAATCGTACAAAAGGAACATGAAAATAACTTCAAATGCTAATGCTTGAGAATGGTAAATCCGCTAAAGAGAACACAATGTAAGTGAACTTTTTACTCTTTTGTTTGAATTGTTCATCCAATACAATATGACAAAATTTTCTCAAATTTTCAATCATTTATGATTGCAATTTCTTCTCATATTTTGATCTCCTTCCTATTTTTTATTTTTCTTAATCATTTGGTGACAATTGTCAAAAATTATCTTCCTTTAGTTTGATGTTCTTCACTAGTATACTCGCTTTACCCTTATAATTGATATTAGTGAAATAATTTAAGTGTTATTATTGATATTAATGAAGTAATTTAACGGTACTTTAAAGAAAAAATTTAATGGAACCTAAAGTTAGGATGAGTCCATATAAATTTTTTATGTCCTTTTACTACATACATTTAAAGTTAATTTGGTACTTTAATTGGTATTATAATTAATCTCTTCAGGACAAAAGGAAAAAATCCGTTGTAATTATGAAAAAAACAGGATAAATGAACACGTAAGAAATGTATACTAAATTTTAAAGTTAGAAACACTTTTATGAGTATCGTTTCATTAGAAGAATTCACTAAATACATTCTTTCAATGGTTCATAAATGGAATACAAGTACACATGTATACTTTTACTTCAAAATTTGGATTTTGGATTAATCAAATAAAATTTTCTAAATAAATTTAAATGTAAATCATGAATTTAGAACTCAACGTCAAATATATAATGGATGGTACATATATTGATAACAGACGTTGATAAAGAAATTTGATAACAGACCAATTAAATCTAATTTTAAAGCTATAATTAATTATGACTTCATGAATATTTACGTTACTTTTAAAATCATCTTTGATTATGACTTTAATATAATTTATTGTATTCTTTTATTTCTATGATAATAATAATAATGAGTTATTACAAAAACATACTAAAAATAATAAAAAATGTATAAAGTCATCTTACTTTGAATTTATTTCCACTATCTTTCATCCCATCTAAATAGCGGCCATGTTTCTGGTTGTGTGTATTATTTTTTCTTTTTTTTTTTCTTTCATTTCTTTTTCCACTATCTTACTTTTCTTCACTTAATCTAAACAAAGACTAAGATATTAGACGACTGAATTAAAAAAAAAGGTCACTTTCAAAATACATTTTATTTTATTTTATTTCAGAACACCTATAATTTAACAATTTATAACAATAAAGAAATGACAATTTTAGTATTAACAATTTTTTTATATTTTTAGGAATGAATATATTTTTGGTATCTTGCATGAATATCTCAATTTTTTTTATATATTTTAGTTCTTACACTTTAAAAATAAATTAATATAAGTTTTAATTCAGTTGCATTAATTTTTTAAAACTCGTTAAATGTTCTTCTGTTCATTATTTAAATTTAAAATCCAACATATATCAAAATTAAAAGAAAAATAAATTTCAATTTCCCATCTAAAAATTAAAAAGTATTTAACTTTATTATTTATTTACTTCCCAAGTTCTAGTCGCCTGTCACTGTCAAAACTAACTCCACTTTACTATCAATTATTCAAGTTTTATTTGTTTTCTAAAGCCACCAGTTACTTTTTCTTATAAATTTTACAATATTAAACTTTTACAAAATAAAATATGTTAAAAAGTAAAGTTTAACATTTTTAAAAGATGCTATTATCTTTTACGGAGAACAATAAAGTGATTAAAGAAAGTCAATTAGTATCATTTAATTTTATTATTTCGAATTAAAAATAATTTTTTTCTTATATTAAAGCTACATAGTACGTATGAGATATGAACCCATGAAACAGCCAAAAATCATGGTCAAAAACACGACGGCTCACATCTCCATGAAACAGTTTTGTCTCGTTTTTCACTTACCACGACAAAAAATTCACAAGCACTTGTCATATTCACAAGTACTCCTGATTTTGTCACTATACAATTCCTTATTTATATTCCTTTTTATCTTTCGCTTTGTTATAAACCACCTCGTGACTCATTTTGATTTTTCTCGTCACTTTTTCTTGTTCCTTTTTAGGTTCATCGTATCTCTCACCGGGTTAGTCCAAGACTAAGGTTCTCCCTTACAGCTTAGTACCTCATTTTAATTCCATGTTGTTTGCTTTCTTGTGTAACGTAAGTTTCTGTTTTTCTAATTGGACATGACACGTTTTAACTTTGTTTGGTAGTCTTAATTCATAGTTACTTTCATTCTTGTGCTAACGTTTGCAATTCATTGTTTTGGGTACTGTTTGAGGTTTAAGCAGTTTTAAAGTTTTGATCTTTAAGCTACTGGTTTATTCTTTTGTCACGGGTTTCTTCTGAATCTGATCCTGGCTCATCAGAGTGTAAAATAAAGTTATCCTTTTAGTGGAATTGCTCATCAATATCAAATAAAGTAAAATGGGATCTGTTTCCTCTTGAGTGAACACACAACAAATCATGAAACTAGAGTTTTGTATGAAAATTTCAGAAGATCCTGGTTTCGTGCGTGGACTGATGATGGATCTTTCATTTGATGTTGATTAATTGAAATATCATTGAGGAACCCAAAAGACTAAGTTTTTCTGCTTTTTTATGGTTTGAAATATTCAATTTCATGTTTGCATACCATCTTTGCGTCGAAATGCATTTGATATCATTTAATGTAATTTGATCACTATACTTCAAACTCACTTTCAGCATATCCTGCGGACTTCGTAAGTCACTCTTGTGAAAATGGAGATGATAACTAATGTTACAGAGTATGAAGCAATTGCAAAGGAAAAATTGCCAAAGATGGTTTATGACTACTATGCATCAGGGGCAGAGGATCAGTGGACTTTGAAAGAGAATCGAAATGCATTCGCTAGGATTCTGTAATCTTCTTATCTCAGGGAACCATGAACTCTATGTATCTCTGTTCTGCCCTATAGAAACTTTTCATCACAATCCAAGTTGAACTTTCTTTTTGATTACTGAGGATGCTCATCAAGATTCCCGTGTTATGATATTGCAACTTTGCTTCCTTCAATTATTTTTAACCTATTTCTCATTCTGAGGCTCTGTTCTCATTATCTATTTGGTTCACATCAAGCAGATTCCGGCCACGTATTCTTGTTGATGTAAGCAGGATAGACTTGACTGCAACTATATTGGGCTTCAAAGTTTCAATGCCAATCATGATTGCTCCGACAGCCATGCAGAAGATGGCTCACCCTGAAGGTATGTGATCAGACTCATTGGTGTTCTACATGAAGATATTGCCATTGCTTTTATTTTCGGGTTACAGTTGGAATGAGCTTCATTTTACAAATTGAGTATGCAAAAACAACTCTTCCTTTATTTCCAAACTGAGTTGAAGGCAACATTAAGATAAAATTCACATCAAACTCAACTGAAAATGAAACAAAAGTATTTTATTATTTTTAACTTTCTGAGTGGACGTTGAAAGCTTCCGAAATTAAAACTAAACTGTCTTTGGTTGTTGTTGTTGCTGTTAATTTACAACTATATCACTTTCGTTCTGTGTTGCCGAATGCTCCAATCTTGACGTCATTTGAGGCATTTCTAGTATATATACTACGAATTGTAAACTTTATCTGAAGTAAACATTAACCATGTTGATTGCTTTAGTACTCAAGTCCCCGATTCTTAATATATCTTAAAAAATTATGCAACTTTTTTGTGCAGGAGAATTAGCTACTGCAAGAGCAGCATCAGCAGCTGGCACAATCATGGTTTGGCTTTAACCATATTTGTCGTGCACTATGGTTTTATTTGCAGACAAACCTATATATGTTTTGTTATAGTTTTATTATTTATTTTATTCTAATATGAAATTGTGTAGGCCTAATGACCTGCATTTGTTTGTTGTACTTACTTTCCAACAGATTAATTTTCATAATTTTGTCACAGACACTATCATCCTGGGCCACTTCCAGTGTTGAGGAGGTTGCTTCAACAGGTCCTGGCATTCGGTTTTTTCAGCTCTATGTGGGTTCTTTTTCCTCATTGCTTCCTTCTAAAGTTCTCTTTTCTGTGATTAAAAGTCTCCTCCCTGAATAAAAGAACATTTCTTGAGATGAAACATTTACAAGCAACTCAGTATTAAACACTAAATCACTTTTATGAATTGTCAATATAATTTGGTTTCACTTTTATCAATGCTTTAATGAGTTTGGCAAATTAAGGTTTGATTCCTACATGCTGCCATGGGAATGTATTTACTTGCATTTTGTTTCCAGTGATTTTTGTCAAATATATCTTCGTAATTTTCACAAATAATTCTTTTCCTTTCACTATAATTTCCTCCACTCACTTTGCTTCAGTTATTCTAGCACTAATATATTATCTCATCTTATTTAAAGTTCTCCAAAATCTTCTGTGAACACCTAATATGCTTCTGTTCTGTTCTCTCTCAGGTGTTTAAAGACAGAAATGTAGTTGCTCAGCTTGTGAGAAGAGCTGAAAGAGCTGGTTTCAAGGCAATTGCCCTTACTGTGGACACTCCAATTCTTGGTCGTAGGGAGGCTGACATCAAAAACAGGTTGGCAACCGTTTGGAAATTTCAACGGGAACAGTCTCACCTTAAAAAATTACATGTTTCATCATGGTTGGGTTGATATACTTCCTACTTTAATACATATCCTATTGTCTTGTTTGATGGGGTATTTTGTAGATTTACATTGCCACCGCACTTGATATTGAAGAATTTTGAAGGACTGGATCTTGGAAAGCTGGACAAGGTGTGATTAAATTTCTATTTTCTATTGTTTGAATGAATTTTGAAATCAGGTGGGTTTTTTCGCTGTTGGTAATCTTATTGTTACTTTTGCTATTTTCTCTTTGGGATTACATTGCAGACTAGTGACTCGGGTCTTGCCTCTTATGTTGCTGGCCAAATTGATCGATCACTCAACTGGAAGGTGATACAGTATTTCCACATACAATTTCCTAATATGTGACGCTGAATATTAATTTCATGGTAAATCTTGTTTCAGGATATCAAATGGCTGCAAACAATCACTTCATTGCCAATTTTAGTAAAGGGTGTACTTACTGCTGAAGATAGTAAGCCTGTCAAACATATACCCTTTGTTGCTTCATCGTCCATTTTATCTTGTTAGGATTGCCTTCTCAATTTTCAATCTAATTCAATATCCTACGCCAATAATGTAGCAAGGATAGCCTTAAAAGCTGGTGCTTCTGGAATCATTGTTTCCAATCATGGAGCTCGCCAACTAGACTATGTTCCAGCAACTATTACAGCTTTGGAAGAGGTACTGCATTCTAATCCTTTATTGATTTCTTTTATTAATTGACGTGAAGATTGGTTCAGTAAAAATTTTGTTAAGGCTCTCACATCGTCTAACTATTCGAGACTGCCTAGTAGAAGATATGTATCTTCTAGTATTAGTATGGACAGTCTTAGTAAAACATCTAATCTCTTAGTGTCTAAGGAGATTAGTAGCGTCTAGATAGACAGCCTCATTGACGTTTTAGCTGGGTAGTAGGAAGTATTGTTCACATGTCTGCTCTGCTAGTTTAAACATGTTTTGTGGAAGTTAGTTACAATATTTATGTTGTATAAATAGGAAAATATATCGATAGTTATTGTGACAATTGCTATGTTGTATAAATAAGAACATGTATCAACAGTTATTGTTAACTGAGAGTTGTTCAACTATAATAACATAAAATTGAGAGTTGAGAGAGAGTTTTTTGAGAGAGGAACTTCCAGTTGTAATCTCTGTCCAGTCAATTCTGTCTGGACGTGGATTGAATTTCGTTAAGACATCAATTGAACCTTGTTTCTTCTGCATGTGATTCTTTTTTTATCTTCTTATGTTTACCTTCTACTTGTTTCATTTGCGGATTCTCTGTATTTTCATTTATCATTTGTGTGGAAGACTCATTTACAATGAGTTTGTTTAGAGTTATTTCACGACAATTTGGTGCGGTGAACATGAATTCAATCATCATGATTTTTGCAAAGTATGGGAATGAGAAGTTCACTAGTTTAAATGATTTTGGATTATTATGGTTGAATATGCGTGCTCTTATGGTTCAACAAGGCCTCCATGAAGCTCTAGAAGGTGAATCTAGGCTTGGTGTAGCCTTGGTGGAGAGGCCAAGAAAATACTATTTGAGAAGGCTCCCAACACAAATATTCTTAGCCTTAGTGAGGTGTTGAGGCAAGTCTCGAAATAGAAGATTGCAACAAGACTATGGCCAAAGCTTGAGAGCTTACATGTGACAAAGTCTGTAGTTAACCATCTATAGCACGCGTTATCTCACAAAAGATGAATTGGGAAAAAGGTATTGATTCTTGATTTAGACATTATTGATCTTCAAATTAATGGGATCATGTGTTTTTGTTGTTACAATGTTCGTTGCCTAAAAGGCATGATCATTTCAAGGAAACCTTGTTGTATTGAAGAGTGACTCTCTCTCTTGAGGAGGTTCAAGTCTCAAAGTAGAATTCTCCAATAAGATTGTGGACAAAGCTTAAGAACTTCTATGTGACCAAGTCTCTTGTTAACTCTGTCTATGGCAAGTGTTGTACTTATACAGGATGAGTTTTAAAAGGGAATTAGTGAACAATTAAATGACTTCAACAACCTATTGATTCCTGATCTAGAGATTATTGATGTTCAGGTTGATGATTGAGGATCACATGTTATTGTTGTTGTGTTCTTTGCTTAAAACACAATATTATCTTGCTGTATGTAAGAGAAACTCTCTCTCTTGAAGAGGTTCGGGATGCCCAGAGCTCGAAGGAATGAAATAATTGACATTAAGGCGAATAGTGTTGGAGAAGACCTTGTAGAGGAGAGAGCGTCTACCCATGATAACATAGGAGGTAAAAGTTGTGGATATGAAATGGTGGAATTGCATAGTCAATTAAATTTTACAATTGAAAGAAAGATGGTCACACCAAAAGGTTTTGCCCAAAGAGACAATAGGAGAAGGCTAACAACCTTGATGATATGTTAGGATTTGGTAGATAGTCTATGTATGGTAAAGCAACTTTGGTGTGGAAGACGATTATGAATTATTAGACGTTCTCATGGTGTCAAAAAATGTTGATAATTGTGACTAAATAATGGACTCAAGATGTTCATTTCACATGACTCATGATCGTCTATGGTTTGAAGGAGGCTTTGTTCTCCTTTGCGATAACAATTTCTATAAGATATCCCGAGTTGGAACTATTTTCATCTACACAAGGAAACTGAGAGATTGCTTGAAGAAGTTAGGTTTATACCTAGTTTGAAACATAGCCTAATATCCCTTGGCGAGCTTGAAAATAATGGATATGTGTTCAAAGGTGAGCAAAGAATGTTGAAGGTGATGAAGGGATCTAGGGTAGTGATGAAAGATGTGAGAAAGAATGACTTGTACGCCTTGGAAGGTTTTGCAGTACCTGACTCAACATCTAATGCTAAGATGATTGTTTGATTGAGATATGACACAAAAAGTTAGATCATGTAAGTGAAAAAGTATTAGTTGATTTGAAGAAGCAAGGCTTGTTTTGTTGTAGTAAAGGTTGAAAAAATTCATTTTAATGTAGGACAATGTAGAACGAAGAAAACTCTTGATTATGTCATGGTGACTTGTAGTGACAATCTTCATCTCCATTACACTCTTGTTAATAGATGATTACTCGAGGAAGTTATAGGTCTACCCTTAGAATATCATGGACAAAGCCTTTGAAAATTTCAAGAGTTGGAAGCCTTTTGTAGTGAACCAAACTAGTAAGATAGTGGAACAGTTTAGAATTGATAATGGTCTTGAATTTTTCTTAGAATTTTCTAACACATTCTATAAGGATAATGACATAGCAAGGCACCAGAAGAAGTAGGTTCTCCTCAATGGAATGGCTTAATTGAGAGATTCAATAGGACTGTTCTGGAGTAGGTGAGATGCATGCTACTAAGTGTTGGAGTTCCAAAAAGATGTTTTGGGCTAAAACTACTGCTGTTGATGCCAACCTGGTTAAGACATTCCCCCAACCTTGAAAATCTATGAATCTTTGGTTGTGTTGGCTATGATCACACAAGACTAGGAAGACTGAATACACGCATTATGGAATGCATGTTTCTTGGTTGTTCATAAGGTATAAGAGGATACTGTCTATGATGTCTTGATCCAAGACATCATTTTCAATGAAACAAGTCTTTGATGCCAAAAGTTCCAGAATGTGAGCTTGGGCATAGCCATGATGGTGAGAAGGCAAACATTGAGGTGGAGTTTGACAAAATAGTAGCATTTGGGTTCCTACAAAATGACGATTTAAACGATTTGGTAGATAATAGACAAGAAGCTTTTGATGAAGAAACGACTTTGGATTCTCTACTGGGTTTTTGTGTTATTACTTTGTTGTGCCTTTAAAATACCCTAATGAATACTGATTTTGATGTTTTAAAATATATTAAAAAGAAATTTAATATACCAACATCAATGTATTTTTAATGCTTAGTAGAGAAAACACAAAATTTCAGTAGAGAATGTGGACTCTGAAGAAACACATGCTGATGATTACAGTACTAAGGTAGAATAAGGAGAACGATTAGGGCTCTGGAAAGGTATGGATAGGCAAAGCTTATTGCATACTCCTTAGTAGTTGCCAATAAAGTGTTAGAAGATGAACCATCTATTGTATCCTTTGCACTTGCAAATAAGGAGAAACTCAATGGTTGGACACTATGAATGAGGAGATGTAGTTGCTTTATTTGAACAATACCTAGTCTCTGGTTTGTATACTAGTGGGTTTTAGGTTGGTCAATTGTAAATGGATTTTTAAAATTAAAGACGATCATTTAGGACTAAATTCAAGGTGAGATTGATGTTTAGAGGCTTTACTCAGAAAGAGCCAGTTGATTATAAAAATGTTTTTTCTCCCGTAGTAAAGCACAAATCCATTAGGATGTTGTTACTCATGGTTGTTGAGCTTAACCTTGAGTTGGAAGAGATAGATGTTAAGATTGCATATCTATATGGAGACCTAGGAGAGACCATCTTTATGAAGCAACAAGAAGGATTTGAGGTAGGATACAAGAAGGATTATGTTTGTAAACTAAACATATTTTTGTATGGTCTGAAACAATCCCTAAGGCAATGGAACAAGTGGTTTGAATAATTCATTGCAAGTATTGGTTTTGAATGGACCAAGTATGGTTCTTGTGTCTAGTTCAAGTTTATAGCAGAAGATCACTTCGTATTATTATTGTTGTTTGTTGTTGACATTCTAATAGAAAACATTAATAAGCTGGAGGTTTAGGGTTGAGCTCATTAGCGACATCTTAAGTGGTTACTTTGTTATTCGAAAGGATTGCTTGGAAGAGTAAATTTATGGTAGAGTTGGACAATATGCCAAAGATGCTCCCGTAAAAGGTTATGTTGACTTGGACTATGTTGGGTGTTTGGACACTAGAAAATCTTTCACAGTTATGTGTTTACAGCATATGGTACTGCAAGCAATTAGCTGAAATGTCGGTCTACAGAAGGTAGTGAATATGGGGTCTCTAGCCAGAGAGATGAAGATGCAAGACCAATTTGTCACTGTTTATTGTGACGATAATAGTCTTTTACAATTATCTAAGAATCAAGTCTACCATGGAATATGATATGATTATCATATTCCATCCCTCGGATATGATCGCAAAAGGGTTCTCTCAGGCAACAAGTTCTTCCATTGCTTGGATTTGATCCAAGGTTAATTAGTGATTAAGCCTGTCATGATTTAGTGACAAGTTCTGATTCTCGCTCAGAAGACTTGTGTTGAACCAAGGTAGAGATTGTTAAGGTGGTTCAATACAAATTTTGTTAAGGCTCCTGCATTGTCTAACTACTCCAAACCGTCCAAGGGAAGATATGTATATTCTAGTATCAGTGTGGATGGTCTTAGTAGAACATCTAGTCTATTAGTATCTTTGGTGCGGTTTGGATAGGCCATGTAAGTGATATTTTAGCTCAGTAGTTGGAAGCACTGTTCACCTGTCTTGTCTGCTAGTTTAGGCGTGTTTTACTAAAGTTATCGACAGTTATTCCACAACAACTGAAATAGAAAAGTACCACTTTTAGTGCCAGCATTTTCGGTGGTGTAACTGAAAGTCTTGCTCAACTTTTGTTTAATTTTATTAAATTGTGCATTTTACATTAAAACTTTAAAGCTGCTATATTTGAGTCATTGCAAAACTCTGTTTCATTGTGTGCTTCCTTGCTCGTCATCATTGCATTTTCATTTTTGTTTCTTTTGTACTTTTGTGCCCTATTGATTAATGCCCTCTTTCACTTTAACATATTGGAAATATTTGTTGCTTTGACTTGAATAGGTAGTTACAGCTGCAGAAGGAAGAATTCCAGTTTTTCTGGATGGTGGAGTTCGTCGAGGAACAGATGTTTTTAAAGCACTAGCACTTGGGGCAGCTGGTGTGTTTGTAAGTACACGAAATTTAGATTATCACCATAGCAAATTAAATTGTTGAGTGCTTAACTAACTACACTATGTGTATACTTGTTTGCGTTACTCAAGCATACAAGGATCATAGTGGTGTAGTTCTTAAGCTCCAGAAAGAAGCACAAGATCCTGATCCTAGTAATTTCCTCAGAATATGGATTTGCCATTAATGTCAACGAAACTTGTGGAATATGCTTTTTTATTTACCTTTTATCTGAAATTTCAGATTGGTAGACCTGTGTTGTTTTCATTGGCTGCTGATGGAGAGGCTGGTGTGAGAAAAGTACTTCAAATGCTTCGTGATGAGTTTGAACTAACTATGGCACTAACCGGTTGCCGTTCACTCAAGGAGATAAGTCGAGACCATGTTATCACAGACTGGGATCGCCCAAGAATTGCTCCTAAGTTATGAGGTGGCTCAACTCAACCTTGGTCTTCTATGTTCTAAAATAGAAATTTTAGAATATCCTTTGATCTCAGCTCATGCTTCAATGGAAAACCTGTGTTTCATCCATTAGAAATTGCTGCTTTATTCACTGTACAGAACGAGTTTCTACCTGGACTCATTTCATTGCACTTGGTGCTAGTATTTGGAAAACTGCAGAAACATGATCGCCAATAAAATGTACTAAAAGGTTAAGAATTCTTCTTACTACTAGACTTTAAAATAGTGTAAATTCTCCATTCACATGGCTAAACCAATACTTTAATTTATAACAGTTAGTCATACATGGAAAGATTAGGCATACAAAGTCTTCCATGGTCATACTTTGATTAATTTCCCTTCCTTCTCTTGCTAGCTTGGCTGAGAACTAATACCAGCAAGGAGGGTGTGGTTTTTGGTTGTTTTACTTTTTCTAAAAACACCTCATTGACCCAACAAACCCAATAATATCCAACTCATTCTACACATTTGATCATTGTGGCTTCTATGATCAAATTAAATAGAGTAAAACATTTATTCTATTTTAAATGAGTTTCCTGGAAAACATGATTAGGGGTTGCAATAAACAATATAAAGATAACAACTTCATAATATCAGGTGATTCTCCGATTTATTCATAATTAAATTCTTCATTAGTTATCGTATGATTATCAATTAATTTCAAAACATATCTTAAATTTACTAAATAGTTAATTCAGTAAGTCTGTTACTCGTTCCAAGCACATGAGTGAGATTCTATTTATACTTCACATGCTCTAAGTGTATACATGTAAAGTATTGTTCTTTTATCTCTTGAATTAAACAAACATGAGATTATTTCTAAAGAAGTATGAACTAATTAAAAAAGCGTTAATTAATTCATTATGTTTCTCATTTGTTCCAATACCTCACATGTTCTAAGTGTATACAAGTAAAGTATTATCTTTTACCTCTTGAATTAAGCAAATAAGAGATATATAATCATGCATTCTAAAGCAACCCTAAGAGAAAAAAAATCATAACTCAAAAATAATATATAAAATAAACTTTGTTTTGAAGAAATTAAAAAGTAGATAAAATAAACTCTATTTTGAAGAAATTAAATAATAACACTTTAATTGTACATAAACTCATAAATACTACAAAATTATAACAGAATCAACCTAGAAGGTTTAGCCTTCCATGTGAAAGACCACATGAGACATTGTTGCTTGTCTTTTTATAGCAATCTTAGATGGACTAAAGTTGTTTCTCAAATTTACAATCTTCCAAGCTTCATGTTGGTGATTCAAGGTGTCTATTTCAGTTGCATAGCTTCAAAAATTCCAATGTGCGATATATGATCTACACTTACATATTTTCTTGCAGAGATTCAAGGCATCAAAATAGATTCTATTTGTGGAATATTCAGTATAATAAACAACGTATTCTGGTGTTGCAAATCCTCACAATCTTGCACAAAAGACAATGATCAATAACAAATTTTGTTTGTGAAATTCCCAACTCAGTAGATGACCTAATGGCCCAACAACGCGTTAGACGACTTGTGTCTTTGGAGTATACGAATAACATTGTACATATTAGATGAGTCCGGTGCAACACATAGTAGACGATTTTGGTGATACACATCAAACGAGTCTCAACATCTTCTCTTCTTAGTCTTCTAACTCACTTTATTTCTTATTAGACTTAGAATCTTAACTTTTCTCAATCATTGGAAATTCACCAAATCAATCATGTTAGCATTGTCCATAGGTCCATTAGAAGATTCATCAATTATCATCTATAGACAACTCATGAACTTGTCTATACTTTAGCTACACAGAATAACAAGTTAGAATGTTCAGGAAGCTTTTATGCAATGCATCATATCTTCAAAACTTAGCCCAAGGATGATTTATAAGATCATTTGGTAAGATTCAACAAAATAATTTTTTTTGACTAGAATCGTTTGTCCAAATCATCAAACAAGGTCGTCTACCTATAACATCTAGCATCATCGAGGCGTTAAAAAATGATTTTTATGAATGGCTAAAGCTCACTTAATCCTATTTGGACAAATTTTTCCAATTAAAACAATAGATTTAAACTTAATTACAATTCAAGAAAGCCAGGATTATATGATTCGAATGACAACAAAAATGCATTCATCAACATTTTTATGACTTTCTTCATTTGTAAATTAGTAATCTAGAAATTTCAAGGGTCTTATATTTTAATTTTTCACTTCTTTACACGTTGTGCCTTAATAATTATTGAATTACGTCTTATAAATTTAAATTAACATTTTTATTATTATTATTTTTTGTCATAGTCTTTCAAAAAGTCTTAAATTTACACTAAAAGAGAGAATTAAGAATTTTAAGACAACACAAGAAACAGTTACACTACTTATAATAATTCAATAAAGTTTCTATATATAACATTCCAAAAATAGGTTGCTACATCACTTGATTCCATACTAAATAATTCATAATGGTGAGTCAGAAGACTACTTGTTTCTTTTTATATTTGTGGAACCCTTATATATTGTTAGAGAGTTTCATATCTCTTTTCCATCTTTGAAAACAAGCACTTTTGGATATTCCTCCTTTGTTAGCGCATACATTATTGAATTTTTTTCTTATAAATACAGGATAAATTCAAGAGAGTATGAATTCAACCACTACAAGAAAAACGTTAATTACCGACTGTCAGAATCCATCGGTAATAGCCATAATCCGTCGGTAATAATGTTTTACTGATGGACTTTCGATGACAAAATATTTGTCGGTAAACCGCTCGTCGGTAATCACTTACCGACGGATTGTTGAAATCCGCCGGTAATTACCGACGGAAACATCTGTCGTCCTGTCCATCGATAATTACCGACGGATTAGGCCGTGGATAATTACCGACGGACCCATCCGTCAGTAAATCCATTCGTGAAGTCCATGCCATTACCGACAAACATATCCGTTAGTAATTTGGACGAATGCTTCCCACGGTAATTACCGACGGACGTATCCGTCGGTAATGACATGGACTTCACGAATAGATTTACCGACGGATGGGTCCATTCCACAATACCTGCATATAGAAAATTCTAACACAAACAAATTCAGCAGTCCAACTTTCCAGCATTCCACTATATCAAATATTGTATCATTATCAAACTCCATGACAATATATATCAAATGACACACTAAATTGTTCATAAAATAGAGAAAATAATATGTATCACAGGAATGTTTGTCAAAGTTAAAATGACTAAAGGAGCCTAAGGAACAACTCAAAACTGAAATCCTACCTAAAACTCAAAATTTCACTACCTAAAACCTCTAAAAACACCCTAAAAGTAGGCTAAAACTAATTTTATGCTAAAGCATGGGTAGAAATACCACTAAAGTACCTAGACAAGGTTAAAATGACTTAATCCTAAGTCACAAACTATCTCCTAAATGATTTACCAAAAATCACTACCTAAAACCAAGACTAGTCTACAAAATTGACCCTTTTGTGTGTGCATGTACTAAGCTAACCTATGGAAGTCTAATCTAACTATCCTAACATGTTTCTAATGGCAAAATATGAATAGAAAACAACTCAAACTGCTAAAACTGACTACAACTCAAAATCTAGCTACCTAAGACCTAAAACTACCACTAAACTATGCTAAAACTCCAAAAATTTACAAAATTAAGTAAACTAGTGCACATAACTCTTATAGAAATACTTTGACAACTTCTAATTATCAAAAGAAAGGTTGAGAACAAATGAGAACTCAGAATTAACAAGCTAATTCGAATTTGCCTAGTAAAAACCCAAAAAATGAACTAGAAATGGTCAAAATGAGCTAAGACATCCCAAATCAGCAAAGAAAATATGAAGCAATGGAACAAACACCTTCTAATTGGTATATGGATGATGAAAACTAATGTAAAAGTCTGGAATAACATGCTGCACGAAAATTGATGTGTGGAGACCCAAACTTGTGTGACTTAGTTTATACATAACTAGTAAAGAACTTCGTTTATGTTTTTTTTCATTGGATTAGAGTGATTAACTTGTGTGGCATTTTTTGATGCAGAAATAGTGAATGAAGGGCAAAAAAACTTACAAAAAGAATGGCAAAAGATGCACTAAATTGGCTGAAAATTTGATAAGTTGACCATGAGTTGACTTTTTCATATTCAATTGACCAAAAGAAAAAAGAAGTCTCAAGATCAATATATGGGAAATTTTAAGCAAAAGTTTGGGTTACATGACGGTAGTATAAAAAGGATATGGGTTAATGAAATAATGCAAAAGTTTGGGTTACATTTTAACTTATGAATCGAAAGACTATGCCAAGATGAAAATTGGAATCTAATTTTTATATACTTCAAGTGGACTTAAATGCCCCCACTTTATTTCATCATTAACCTCTTTTCCTAACCAAAATTGTGAAAAGTTAATGTGTCTACACCAAAATACCATCATCAGATTCATGATATCTATTCATGGAGGCATCACAATGCAGTATAAGAGTTAACAGAATTAGCAATCCAATCCCATTACAGGTACAAGCTTTTCATTTAGAATTACACTGCTATTATCAAAATAAATGAGGTGGTATAGATTGTTGAAATGAAACCAAAAACAGAACCAATAACAATTCAGACAATTTCAATTTGGACTAAGCATCAATTAACAATCAAACCAAAAACAGAACCAATCCAAATGCATATAACAATTCAACCAATCTCAATTTGGACTAAGCATCAATCAGCAATAATTAAACCAAAAACAGAACCAATCGGCAAACACACCTTACAATGGCTTCGATATCTCACAAGCAGACCACAAGATCAGTGCTCTGGGATCAAAATCAGTGCTCTGCGGACCAACGGACGTGGGAAGACCGAATAGAATCCCTTACAAAATAAAAAACCATGTGAGAACAACTATAAGTGATCAACATTCGGTAAACCACAATGAATTAAACTCACCAAAATGAGGGTGAGGGTCAAACAGTGCAATGGCCAGCGAGGGTGGAGAGGTGACAGCACCGACAATCCAGAACACAATTCTTTACAAATCAAAAACCTATGAGAAAACCTAGCAGCGATGACAATGGCAAGAAGAAGAATGAATTAAACTCACCAAATCGAAGGTAAGGGTTGACGAACGTGGTGGCCGGCGAGAATACAGAGCCGCTCCGACGTGGAACCTAGACGATCTTGGAATGTGGAACTTAGACCCACGGTGGCAACGGAGAGGCGACGACAGCGACGAGGTGACGACAGCACAATGGCGACGTTAGTGAGCAGCGGAAGCGTTAATTGGCGTTGTGAATTTGGGGAAAGAAAGTGAATTTGGGGAAAAGGAAAGTGAAATGCGATTTCATAATACCGCAAACTTTACCGAAGGATATCATCCGTCGGTAAGTATGCGACATACGTCGGTAAATAAGTGGCTAATTTCACATAGACATTATCGACGGATTAATCCGTCGGTAACTAAGTTCAAAATTCCATACAGGCATTACCGACGGATTAATCCGTGGTAATGATAATCATGGGTGTCCGTTGGTAAGTTCGTCGGTAAATGTTAATTATCGACAGATTATATCCGTCGGTACACATCCGTCGCTAAATACGATATTTCTTGTAGTGAACTATCATCATTTTTTGAAATAGGATGTCAAATCTTTAATGACTTAATTGGTTAAAAACAATGTAAAATAACTTTTTCGCAAAGTAAAAAACCTGTTTGAATATTTTTCAAGATACAAGATATATAATAAGTGTAATATGCAATATAATAAGTAAAGTAAATGGAGAGAGGGAGTCACATGATAGAAAATAAACATTAGATGTAATGCACTAGAATGTTCAAAGGAACTTACAAATCTTAAATGATATGCATAACATAAGATATAATTACAAAAAGATTTTATATATAAAATAAAATAAAAGTCATAAGTACATATTATACATTTTGGTTAGTCAAAATGTTTTTATAGAAACAAAAGATGTTATAAATATTCATATGAATTATAAAAAAGAAAATAAAAAAATGTACCATGGACAATTTAGTTCTCTTTGCTATATATGTTTGAATTGTTTCCTTTTTCAAAAATGAAAGAGCTTCAAGCAAATCCAAGCTTTCATTTTTCAAACCTTTGAGTCAACCACATAATGCACAGATCAAGATATTGATCATATCTTATTAAAGGAAGAATCAAAACAAGAAAATATTGGAGTAATGTTTATATTGAAGACCCTTTATCAAGAATACTAAGTGAAGATGAAGAAAGCAGCTCCATTCCCTCAACCCCACTTTCTTTATACACCTTCTAGTATTCATAAGTATTCTTTTTGAGTGAACCATAACCTTTATTATTGTTCATTTTGTTAAGTTAATCAAAATTTATTGTTTTCTTGTTTTGATGTTTTAATCTCAAGGTGGAGATTAAAATGAGATAACCATGAATAGTTTGGGTACTTATTGTAATAAGGTGTGGTTGTGTACTCATGGTAATCAAATGTGGTGTATGTACCCATTTGTAACAATTGAATTGATTATTAGAACCTCTTAAGAGGTTATATTATGGAATAATGGAATAGTTGAATTTAACCTGTGAATTTAGGTGTATAATTTTTTATGTTATTAGTTCTATTTGTTTTCTAGACAACCTTGTCTAATTGCTTACAAAAGAGTCCATGATTCTATTTAAGTCCTTTTCATACTGAGTTGTTCCAACACCTAATATATTACAAGAGTTATGGGTGAACTAGTATAAATTTATTATGTTTTTTGAATCTCATTATATGACATATGTTAGATAATCTACTAATGCATAATAAAAAAGTTCTCAGGACTCTATTTAACCTCTTGTAGATTTTTTAACACCTTGGGTTAGTAGAATTGTTATGTTAATTAAAACATTTCATAATTGGTATTAAGCAAAATAGCTACATAAGTAAGATCTATGTATTGTATTATTCCTCATTAATTTACATAGAAAAGTTTTACAAAAACATAAACTTAACTAAAAGAGGAGGAATTGTGCAAAATATAAAAGAAAATACATATAAGTAGCTTTTACTATCTACATAATTGATGAATTTCACTTGTAGTATCCCTTGTTTTCGTGCAAATATATGATCATAATAGATAGCAACAAACCATAAACCAAGGTAAGCTAGTATATTTAAAACGAGTTCAAACCCATAAACAATTCAAAGTATTAAGGTAAATACAATCTCAAACAATTCATTCATACACATAACTAAATCGACCAACTATAAATGTCTACTTTCAAAAGATTTATGGGTTGAATTGGACTCAGATTTTGCACCTATCATATGGATCCCAATAGATTTTGAATTTTAATACCCAGGCTCTACCTAGCCCTATAATAGGACCTATGTCCATCCCATATGATAGGGTTAATTCACTATGACATGCCAAAATAGTTCTCTTTCAAATCAATTTCCACCATAGGAACCTTCATCGACTCTCACTACCTAAATATCTTCCTCTATGTGGCTAGAATACTTAGTATAATTTTGATAGTCTCTTAATCAATTCCCTATTCAATACACCCTAAGTTCAATCGAGTGAAATATTTTCTCCCTGAAAAGCCATTTCACTTTCATCACATCATATTCATATATGTTGTACATACCATCATTATCGAAAGCATTTCCGTCCCATGAATTTCATACATTACATCTCTCTTTTCAATAATTAACCATCCTTTGAACACACTATAAAGCACTTCACCAATTGAATATTTCTCAAAAATAAATAAAACAATTCATTTGAAAAAATCTCCTTTCTCATGGAGTGACACCACGACTCACTTAGCGAGTGTGTGTATTGGGAGAAAATTATAAAAAATTTGCCTATGGAGTATCTCACTTACTTAGCAAATAAAACCATTGGGACCAATTTTTACAAATTAACGAGCCTTATCTAGCCTAGTGAGTGAAACACGCTTACTTCTTTGACTTTCGTTAAAAGAAACACTCTACCCTAGCAAGCAAATCACCCGCTCAACAAGTGAGGCTTCCCCTTATTCTTTGACTTCATAAATTACGCTCTCGCTCATCGAGTGAAACACTCACCCAACAAGTCTGCATAACTCAAAAATCGTTATAGGTATTCTAATATGTCTAATTGGCCTTCATAAGTGTTTTTCTTCTTTTTCACAAGCCAAATCAGATTAACATTAGTTCAAAATGGATAATTAAAGGCCAATTATTCAAACTGTCATACCTTTACTCATACATGTCATCAATTACAAGCATACATTTTTCACCCCAAAGATTAGAAAGTTCACCATTTAAAACTGTTAATCATAGGCAAAAACAAGAACACACACAATCAACTCTTCACAGTTATCATCAATTCCATTCAACAATCACACAAGTTTTAAATATTTATCTTTCCTTACCTGACTATCGAGCAAGAACACAAAATCTCTTTTGACTCTAAGTACCCCTTATTCACAAAGAAAACAATATTTGCACAAGAAAAACTCAAATCAATGATCTGATCATACTATAACAATCCTAACTGAATATATATTCATCTATAGGTCTTAATCAATATGCAACTCTAAAAATCCCACATGCAACCAAAACTTTCTAAAAGGCTCTAAAGAGAGCAAAGGATGAACTTACTCTATTCAACAAATTGATGAGATAAACGGGTAGACCTTGTTGCTAGGAGTCTTATGATGTACTCTGATATTCAAACAAACAAATGGGTCAGAAAGTTAGAGAGAAGTTAGAGGAGGAAATTTTTTTTACTTTTTAGAGAGATAATGATTTTTCTAAAATAAAACTTGATTGAACTAATATCTATTATTATACTTAAACTTTTTAATTTATAAAATGTCTCTTATTACAAAAACTATTTCTCATCTATAGTATTTCTAGACTTTCTAGAGGCTTAAATCCTTACATATATGCTTGAAAAAAGGGAGAGATGGAATTGGTTGAACAATTTTGTTTTGGTACTTGATTATTAATATGATGCACGCTCTCCAAATATAATGAGAGTTGCATAAGTGCTAACAGGCTTATGATTTTGTGAGATGGAAGGATTTGTCATAAAAAAAATGTAATAAAAGCTGGTTGCGAAATGATGCGTGGCTACATATACATTTTTGGTAACATGTAAATTTTACTATCAGAATAGTTTACATATGTATAAGAGTATATATATATACAAGAGTACAACAGGAAAAAAGTCAGGGTATGTCTATTTTGGATTTACATTGCAAAGTATCTAATATTTATGGTCTAAAACATACAAATAAAATATAATCATTCTCAACCTTTTTTTCTTATATAATTAATCTCATTTTTTTTATTGTGGTTTATCTTGCTGTAAAATGGTAGAATCCTTACGCCTTATTCATTTAATTTATTTCTTAGTGACGAAAAAAATGTCCTACAGTATTTGTAGCATTGCTGTAAACAAAATACTAATATTTATTCTCAATGCAAGGTTAACAGGATAAATTAATATATATTTGTTTTTATTTTATATAGTAGTAAAATAATATATCTTTAGCATAAAACATTATTGTAAAATTATAAATGTTTTGAATTAAAACAACAATGGTGATACATGTAAAGATATAAAGTGACAGAATTTTGGAAGATCGAATCCCACCAAAAAGTGAGGCCATGGAACAAACTATGGTTTTCTAAAGTCATGAAAAGATACTAAAGTACTTGCACACTTTGGTGACATTAATTGAAGTCTTTATTTAAATTTCATTCCCAATTAATGAGGAATAACATAATTGACTAGTACAAAATTTGAATGAGTGGAATAGGAATAATTGATAACCAATGAAAAACAAAGTCTTCAATTATATGATTGTATACTACAAACGGTTCTCAACCACATTTCATGCTGCTTTGAATAAGGTCATAATAGACGTTTATATTCACATGTCTGTACTTCATTATTCTCTTTCATTAACTTAACCATATTTAAATCAACTAATTTTGTCACTTTATTAACTTAAGGCAGAATTAGTGTTTGGCATTATTATGTGATATGTGCTAATAATATGATAATGAATTATTCATGTCACTTCTATGATATGACCATAGAATAATCATTCAAAAAGAAACACAAAAGAATCGAGCCAAAAGTATTATTCACTTGGAAGAAGCATTTCCCAAATTGAAGTTTGTCTCTCTTGTTTGCACAAATGATTTTCATTCATATTCATTTTCCTTAGCACATTACCAAAATGGACTGGTTATACGATGCTAGTTAGGCTTCTTTTTCCTCCAATGGTAACCTTCAATAAATGAAATATTTATTTATAAGTGTGTAGCATATAGTAACAATTATAATGTTTAATAAATGTAGACATAGAATGAAAAAAAAGAAAAAAAAATTGCTAACTCGTTAACTTTTACAGCAGTAACTATTAAAAATTATTTTTGAAAAAAAAATCTCAAATGAATAGTTTATGGAACGTTTAGTTTAAATAAAATTACATCTAATAAAGGACACTAGCTCAGCTAGGTTAGCGACAGGTTTTGTGAATCATTGCATCGACCTTTCTTTAATTTCGACGGATAAAAGAATTATATCATTAATAATTATAAATAAGCTAAAGGAAAAATACAAGTTTTTTTATTTTTATAAATTCATACCAGGCACGATATATTCATATAAAACAATAAAAAAAATGTGAAAACCAAACTAAATTCATATAACAAGTTGCAAAAGAGAATATTTAAATAAAAATTAAATGACTCTAATACCATGTTAGAAGTGAATTTTAAATCTAACTCAATCCCACAAAATCAGCTTGTAAGGTGAAGTTTGCACCGCACTTATATACCATGAAATGACCTTATTTCTAATCGATGTGAAACTTCCAACACAAACACAAAAGATTTTTGTGATCTTGGAGTATTATAGAAGATTTTAATGCTATTTTAGGTTCCCATCGAACTAAAGGAGGAACTTGTTCTAATTTCAATTGCTGGTTTAATTAAAACTATTAAGTTTAAACATTACATTATTCGTTTGATATCATATATACTTTTTAAGTCTTTCGTAATCTTTAAATAATATTATTTAAAATTTATTTTGCAAAATATTAACAAAAATAAAAAAAGAAATTGTTGTACAGTTTAATCTAAATATGATCGTATCAATGCTCTCAATCTTAAATAATATATTTTATCATATAAATAGTTTGGATTCCCCTTATTTGTTACATTGTATAATATAATTGTTTAAATAATAAATAACGTGATTTTAAAATATAGTACTGTAAATTAAAAATTACTTATAATACAAAGAAATGCATCTTGATTGGTTTTTCGATGGAGATCCCTAGAAAGATACAATATCATTGAGACATGAACTCATCTAATGTAAAGGATTGACATCATCTCCACTCCAAAATCTTAAAACAATTAGTTTATGACCTTTTTGCTCAATTTTCTAATTTTTACTCAATGTGAAACTTAGATTCATACTTGGATTCTTAACAAAAAATTTCTCCCTAAAGTGAGTACTTTCACATTGTGATAGGTTGGGCCAAAGCTCCAAAGGGTGACTATGGTGGATGGTGGATTCGTGGAGGTTGGTGTTGAGAGAAAATGACTCTTAGTTTTGGTGATTTAATGGTGGGATAAAGGTTGTTTGTGGAGCTCTAAGAGAGGTTAGGCCAACTCTAGAGAAAGGGGTGCTAAAGGGATCTCTTGGGATGCTCTAGCAAGTGACTAAAAGAAGAAGTATGGCTCAAAATTAATTTTTGCAGCATAACATTATCATTCTCAAAGTGAGAAATACATGGGGGACACCTCTATTTATAGAGTAAGGTGTCTCCAAAATGGTCCAAACCATAAAATGCTAACATGCACCAAAACTCTAAAAATGCTATCTTGGTGGAGGAGAGTTTGACATGTGGCAATCCTCACTCTCACAAAACAAACCACTCATGTGTTGTCATGTGGAAAGCTACTTTATAAAAATCTTCTCTAATAGGATAATGACACATGGCCACTACCTTTGTAAGAGAATTCTCCATTAAAGAGTTTGCCATGTGGCACATGCAGGATGCTCTTCCTAAGCTAGCTTGATTAACATAATTAAACATCAAAGAGCTCCCTACTTAAGCAAGATTGTTTTTAAAACCCCACACTACTTGACCCTTAATACAAGGCATAAATATTCATAATCTACTAGATACTCCATTGTGGCCTAAAAGAAAAGAGCTTTGTTTCACCTTACAAAGATGACTTTATCTCTTCATGAAAGTACTTGGCCATGCTAGGGGCTATGCCATCACATTGACACTTCCCCCTTGAGCTAAATGTTAAGGAGTGGATTTTAAGTCTAACTCAACCCTACAAAATCGGCTTGTAAGGTTTGCACCCACTTATATATTTTAAATTGGTCTTATCTGTAGTCGATGTGAGGCTTTCAATACACTCCCTCACACCAAGGTATATACATCTCGAGCATGAGACTAGACATTAATAAGTGGTCTGATAGTGGCTTGATAGTGGGTGGAACAATAGGTCCAACAAACAACAAATCTCGCTAGGATAGCCTCTAAATAAGTAGCCTTTAAGCTTAACTCAACCTCACAACAAATATCTAGACTTCCAACACTAACCACAAGTACTTCTTACTTGGATCGTTGTTCATTTTAACGGGAATCGCTTGTCTAACCTTTTGTCAGGATTTCTTTCAATACAGGGACTCGTCTGAGTCGATCACTGACCATATAAAATTGGCTCTGACTTATGGGTCTTTCGAGGGAAGATTACTGAGGAGACACAACACCATTGAAACATTGAATCCACTCCATATAAGGGATTGGCAATACCTTCAACTCAAAACCTTAAGACAATGAATTAGTTAACTATATTTTTAATCTCTGAACATTGATGCGAAATTGGAATTCGTCCATGTCCAAACAAAACTTTGATACGTTTTGGTCTTCAAAATTTAAAAATGAATGGATATAGTCTTTTTAGCCTAATTACATTAAATTTTTTTGACCTGTCAAATGTGTTTCATGCTTGCATGAGTTGTTTATACCATTTGACACGTTTTCGCTTCAATATCTGCTAGAAACATGTTTGATATATCAAAAAGATTTAACATAATTGGACTAAAAGCACTATATCCATTTACTTTTAATATTTAAGGATCAAAATGTATTAAAGTTTCGAATAAGGACACATTCCAACTTTACACCAAAGTTCAGGGACTAAAAAATATTTAATTTACAATGCATTTATGACTTTTCTATCTTATACTATGGTCAACTTTCTCATTTTTACTTAATGTGGAATGCTTGGTCTTGGATTCCCTGTATATTTAAACATCACTAATTGTCTTGCTAAATTATATACAAGAATATAACATTTTTAATTGTTCTAATTTCGAAAATAATTTTTTGTATATATTTAAAGCTAGTACATTATCATAAAACATGTATTTTGAATAAAAATATCCGTTCAAAATACTACAAATTTGAAAAATGAGAAATCCACAAATTAATTAACCAAAATCATTAAGTGCTTCTACTTCTAGCAAGAAATATTCTTCAGAACAACTGGGTAGCAGAGAAACGCAATGACGAAATAAATTACCTTTTCATCATACTCCACTCACCACCAACTAGGCGTAAAATGTTCTTTTCTTTCCCACTTTCATATGATATTTTAGCTGTAATAGAAGTGCTTTAAATAAGTGAATAGCAGGAAAAAGCGATAAGGTCATTAGAAGAAAATAAAAAACCGTATTATAATAATAATATACATTACTGAAACAAACTATCTAAACTATAAACAACTGGAATAAAATTAACTAAACTAGTATACATTATAAAAGAATACATCTTCAGTCACTTGTTTTTTATTTATTTTTATATTTTAGGAGTGTTAAAGTATTATTTTCCTTTTGTAATGCATTAAAAAAAAAGAAAAATGAATTATATGAGTAAGCGATGAAGAAATAAAGATAATTTTGCCTTGAGAATTTAACAAACCTAATCATGAAATAACACAAGTGGATATATATAGTTGCAGAGATACGTGCTATGTCACTAGCTCATTGTCATCATACACAAGTGGAATGTAACTCTATTCCAAATCAACACTCAAAAGCACTAACTTTGAATAAGAATAAAAAACAGAAAACCAACCCTATCCATAACCAAAATATTTGTTTTCTGCACTAAATAATATAACTCTTGGTCATAAAAAACGTGACTAATAGACATCTTCAGGAGTAGATAAATAAGAGTTTAATATATCAATATTTATAAAACTCTATTATGGACTGCAATATCTTTCTTTTAAGCAATGCATAAACTTTCATTTGACAATTGGTTTTCTGAAAATATTTGTCAATCTTCGTCACTTTCTTCTCATTATAAAATACTTCATTAGCAATCCCAAAAAAAAAAACTCATCCAAAAGAAAAAAAAAATTGACACTAAGAGTTGATTAATGTCCGTGTTGTGTGGACAAACAACACACCATCCAACTTTAGAAGTTATGTCATTTTGCATTGACCTAGGAGACAGAATCTAGTAGTATCATCAGTTTAGTCCACACTAACACAATTAAGTATTAATTAACAATTGAAGCTAGTGAGCTAGTGTCGATCTAATCAACAATGTGTATTTATTTTTAAAATTTATATTAGAGATAGCGTCGGTCAAGCCGACACTCACTTTATATTTTTATCAGCGATAGTGTCGACCAACATACACTTTTTATGATTATGAAAAATGTAAGATAGGTGAAAATGATATCACGGAGAAGAGCTGCGGGGTGAAGAAGTTACAGAAGATGACCCTTATTCTTAATGTAGTCACACAAAATCGCTAGAAAAAAAAGACTTTATAATCTAAAAGAATTTGTGCATAAGAACTTAGAGAACCCAGGTTTAAACTTTGATCACAAGCTTAACAACCCTCAAGCTTTATTTTTAGTTTTATAATCTAAAAAATTGAAATGTCTTAAGACTTTTCCACCAATTTAGCTAAGGTAATAAGGAGAAAAACATGGAAGCAGTTACAAGACAAAGAGAGAACCTACCAAAACTAGGTCAACAACAAAGAAAGGCATTACAGTGAGGAAAGATAAGAAGCATGACGAGAAAAGATAAAGAAGAAGAAATTCCAAGGAAGATTAACTCTAGGGACACTTAAAGAGATGGAGGAAGAAATAAAAAGGCAAAATAAAGTGTAATACTTTTAAAGATTATAGAATATTCTAAGAAAACTAAATAATATTTTATAAAACCTAGAACACTTATGTTGGATATCCAAAAGGAGAGAAAAAAACACATCATTTTACACCTTTGACATGTCATTTCAAGACCATGTGCTTGTGTAAATACTTGCATATGTTACCTTCAACTGCATATCGAGGTTGTGACTACTTCATATATGCAAGTGTCTCTCCACCTTTCAATGGTTATCAATTTGTTAAACAAGATTAATAAATTTACTTTGTGTTGATTATAGGATTAGTGAGACACAAGTGTTATAACAGGCGATACAAACTCCATTAGATGAAAACCTCAAGAGGAATCTTCTATTAGATTTATATGATTACAAAATCTATAGACTAATGAATACATATGATGAAGCGATTCACGTATTTAAGTCTTGAAGAAAAATATCCTGAAATAACTAACAAAAAACTAATTTTTTATAGACTAGACGAAGTAAGAATAACTTTGTCTAACATTAATGCCTAGACATGTCAAAACGGACCAGCCCGACCTGTTTTGGCATGGTCTGTTTTTTACACACCAATTGACGGGCTGAAGAGTTTGACTTGTTCCGCCAATGCGTGGGTTGGCAGGTTGGCAGGTTGTCTTACCACCATCACCCCTTTTTTTCCGCTTTCTAACTTTTTTGGCTAAAAATCAATGAAACCAAGTTTTTCTTCTTCTCCTTGGTAATCCAGTACTGCAAAACAAACAAAAACAAAAAATTTTTCTCAAATAAAATAAAATGAAAGCCTTACAAGTACATGAGGTGAAAAGAATTTAACAAAAACAAGTTTCATTACCTCCAACATAACTTATATGCATATTTGGGTTTGGGACAAACATCCCCAATTTGAAAAAAATAATGACCCACCACAAATCCCCACCCACCCCATCTAGAAATCACCACAACAAAAAATGAAAATCCCCAATTCACAAAAATCATCACAACACATGTACAAATCACAACATAGGTTTGAAGAAGAAATGGAAGCACGAAATCAATTGAATAAGAAAAACTAAAAAACCCAAATTTTGGTTAGGAAAATGAAGATTAGAAGACAAATCAAAGAAAAGATAAACCACTCGGTGTGGTTGCTTCAATGGGTGTCATCGTCGATGAGGACGTTCGTCGGAGTTGGCTCTACTGGAGGGAAGAATTTGTCTTGCGTTTTGTTTGCATGTCGCATGTGGGTGTGGATTTAGTGTTATTTTGTTGAAGAAGAAGAAGAAGAGAAAACACTCACGTGTGGGTTTTCTGTGTTCTTGTGGTTGAAAAATGCACAAAATGAAGGAAGATAAAAAGTAAAGTTGTCAAAATGGGCCGCCCGGCCCGATCCGACCCACCATAGATTGTCCATTTGGTGGGCTAACCCAACCTGGCTCACTTATAAGCAAGTCGAAAAACTTCGAACCCGACCCAGCCCACCACAGGTTGGTGGGTTAAACGGGTTGGTTCACTAGTCCACTTAATTAAAATAAAATATAATGTGTTTCTTAAGTCATAAATTATAATTCAGACTAAAATTTAAATAAACTTCAGTACAATATAAGTACAATCCAAAATGATGTTAAACTCCACTATAAACTAAAATTAAAAAAAATTACTATATAAGATCAAAGCATTCTTGTCACTTATCCAACTATAATATTAGAGTTTTGAATGGATAAATCCACAATATTTTAATCTCTTGAAGCATCTTCTTTATCCCCATCTATTTGGAGTTGAAGTTAGGTTTCCATTTGCCAACCCACTAATGTGTTTGGTTAAAAAAACAGTCCAACATTGCAAAGCCCAACATAATGTATGTGACCATACGGGTTGGTGGGCCAACCCGGGTGAGCCGGATTCTTGGTGGACCAGGTAAAAAATTGACCTATACTAACATTGTAAAAAAATTTCAACCCAACCCGGTCCAAACTTGTGGTGGGCCGAGTTGGCCCACGGGTTCTGACCCACTTTGACAACTCTAATAAAAAGAGAAAGGGGCTGACATGCGAAGAAGAAGATGAACAAATGAATGTGTGAAATGAAGGAAGTAAGAAAGAGAAATGAGTTGTCTTGTAATAAAAAACAAGGTTAAGAGAAAACAGATTGGCGGGTGATGGCTGGTTGGCCCACCTTGGGCCCAGCGGGATGGCAGGCCAGACGAGGTGGGTTTAGCAGGTTGGCGGGTTTAGATATGCAACCTGACTCGCCTTGTCTTTGGTGAGCTGACGGACCGGCTCGTCAAGCTTGGCCTGCTTTGTCGCATATTACAAAAGATTATATTGATTAAACATTGTAAAATAATATTTAAACACATATTGCTAGTATTCAATATTCATCAAAGTGAACAAACAAACACATAGTTTGATGCTTATATATGAGTATACCTAATATAAGGAAGGATAAAAAGACGAGTGAAGAAATAAACCTTACGCAAAGGATGATTGTAGAGGAGCAATAGAGGGGTGGTGAAGGACTATAGAGGAACGTGGAGAAATGTTGACAAACATAGCGAATTGGGAGAAACAATAGAGGAATGATGGAGGAGCAACACTTCATGGCAAAAGAGCAAGCTCTAATGATGTTGGAGCAACGACAAACGAAATGATGAATGACAGAGGAGTAGTAGCATATGACAAATGGTAGAGGAGCAACGACAAATGACGAACGAGAATCAACGAATAATGGTGGAGGAAGATTGACGACCGAAGAAGGAGGATCGACGACTGATAGAGGAGCAAAGATAAAGGAGTGTGCGAGTGTGGAATTCACTATTGTAAAAGGAGTATGCGAGCGTGGTCTGGACGAAAGAGGCAAAGAAGAGAAATTAGGGTTTTTGATTTTAGAAGATGGTTTTTTAAAAATTTAAGTGGGTTGTGGGTTAGCTCACCATAACCCGGTTTTAACTTGCATAACCTATGGCTCAAGTGAGTTGGACTCGTAATCGAAAAAAAAAGGTTAATTTTTCAACTCAAACCGGCTCGAACCCAAGGTGAGTCGGGTTGGCTCACGGGTTCTGGGTCACTTTGACATGTCTAATGGAGTTTGAATTTTTTTTTTGTTCAAGTAATAAAATTATTAGGCGCGATTTATTTAATTGTTAAAGATTACAACAAGATGGCATTGTTAATTTGGGGGGTGGGGAAAAATAGTTGGCACAAAAATACAACAACATTATCGTCTAAGATGGATGGTACATAGGATGGGACTAAAGGTTCTCAAGCTTCAGTTCTAGTAATTCAATCCATTTTGATGGTACAACTTATGAAGCTTGTGGAGGAATCTATGGTGTTGATGAAGGATTAAGTTGGTCATTTTTAGCTTTTTGAATATGGTGATAAGTTTTCTTAAAAAACCCTAAAGAAGATTCCCATTGAACATTAAGATAGAAATCTATCTAGATGTGAAAGTTCACTTCTAAAGGTTCTAGAGAAGAAAAGTGATGGATTGAGTTATAAATCAAAATAAGGACGGAAACAAAGCACATAAATTGAATAGAAATATAAGAGAACACAAACAAAATGGAAAAGATAGAGAATGGAGATGGAGATGAATCACGTCACTCTTAGAAGGGACATAAGCCAAACCAATTCTAGATATGAGTGATGGGTGCCGCCATTTGCAAAGCAAGATAAGGCTAAGTGAAATCTCCACTCCTATGGAGGAAGCTAAGGGAAATTGGTTGATACATAAGAATGTTTTTACTTCAAAATATTCAACCCTTTTACATGGAGAAGAGCACCCCTTATATAGAAGAGTTTAGGGGTCTCTAAGTAAATAAACATAAGTTCTAAGGGATTACATAGTAAATAGGAAACCCTACCTTCTAGAAGGTAGGTTAAATGGTGCAGTAAAAGGAGTTTCATGAGCCTCCTAAGGAGGTTTCTCGATCAAAGGTGGGGCCTCCATTTGGTCCAAGTGTACCACCAAGGTACACTTGCTTTTGGTTTTACTTTATGCTTTTGTCCTTTCTCTCATTGGCTCCATATCATCTATGCCATCCAATGGTGTTGCGCCACCTTTCCATGCCTCCTTAAGCCTAATTAACCTATCAAAACCAAATAAATATGGATTAGCATATTTACTTATGTCAAGTCAACTTTAGTCAACAAGTCAAACTTAGTCAAAGCTCAACAAGTCAAACTTAGTCAAAGCTCAACAAGTCAACTAGGATTGGTCAACTAAGTCGACTAGGGTTGGTCAACTAAGTCAAACTAATGAAATGCAAAACAGAGATAAAAATGAAGATTGAAAAGTCTCCCTTCTAGTCATGCTCCTTGTGATTCTTCTTGGAAGAACTTCCATGGTGCTTGGCATGGTGAAGCCTTCATGATCCTCCCCTTCTAAGAGAGATTTCGACTACGAATTTTTATAACCTACATCAAAAGAGGAAATATCATATACATTAAAAAAGTTACTTATGTTATAGCTTGGGAGTAAGTCTAACTCATAGCCATTGTTGTTGATCTTCCTAATGACTCATAGCGCAACAATTTGTAGTCCAACAAACTTCTATTATGATTCAACCTATTGTGGTGCAATATATTGTGGTGTCACCTACTGCTCAGTCATAACCTAAACATGTAATGGTTAATTTTGATAATATTTGTGATGCAAATGGATTTTCTTTTATTAATAATCGAGATGTTTGTAATGGTGTTATGCTAGTGGAGTTTGATTCCTTGGCTGATATGCCTTCTTTGAATAATGTCACTCTCATTGTCAATAGTTACAGGGTTTACAACAACTACATTTGCCACATAGTAATTTTGAGGAAGTTCCTAATTCTTTTATGTCTAAGAAAGCTCGTATTATAAAGGAATTGAAATTATATTCTAAATAGGCTAATGTGCTTGATGAGAGGGGATATTTTAATACTGAAGAGGATGATGTGACAATTCAAAGTACTAGGAAACCCGACAAGGGTACACTATCAACGAGAGATAATATTAAATCCTCCAAAACAAGGACTTAAAAGCTATAATGAATGTTATAGGTCTTTTTTGGAATGTGAGAGGGTTTGATAATGATAAATCTCTTAGTATGTTGAGGAATTTGATTACTTGGTGTTTGTATTTTTCTAAGCATATGAAGTTCAAAGTTTTCATGTTTTTCGTGAAGGAAATCATAGGAAATAATTAAAGTGGTTTAATATTTTACATCCATGTATTTATTTAATAATAGGTATAATTTATCTATGTTGCATGCAATGAATATCTTATCATGAGTTTGGTATGTTCCCTCATGTTTTTCTTTTCCTTTTATTTTAACATTAATAAAATTTTTATTGGATGACAATAATACTTAGCATGAACTTATTTGAGAATAATTAAAATTAAGTTCAAGAAAATATAAGGAAAAGATTGAAGTATAAATGTAGTAGGAAACATAAATTTAAAATCTTCCAAAAGTATTTGACGAAAAAATTGAGAAACTTAAGAGATTGAAAATGCAGAATATGAGAAATCAAGTGATTGAAGATGAAAAATAAAAGTTTATCTCTATTACTAACTTTCAATTTACACTCTTTAATTGGTGAGAAATGAGAGTGAAAATTGGCCTTTTTTTTATTTAGCCAAGCCTTCATAAAGATCATGTTATTTCAAAAGCTTAAAAGAAAAACAAAAATTTGACATCTATTTTAAGCTAGCACATGTCTCGTGAGATGAGAGAACATTAAATAGGATTTATCTTTTTATTTCAATTAATTTTTTGAAAAGGAAATTGAGAGATAAATTTGGGTAAAATCCATTAATATTATTTTTGAATGAAAAGTTGACTTAATATTTTGCCTTTTTTTTATAGTCGTTGAATCAAAGTGTTTATCTAATTCTCCGAATATTATTATAGAGAAAGTAGTTGAAAATTAAAGTACCCGTGTATATAACTTGACAAACAAATATATTAAACATCCAAACCATTTAAACATTATTGAATAACATTTTAGTATTTAAAAACATTAAATTGTGAATCTATATAATTAGAAGTAGTAAATAATTACAATAAAAAAATTATAAAAACAAATGTTAAATACTTATCATGTTGTTGTTGGTGGGTTACAGGTCAACCCACCTCCAACTTGGCTCAAACCCATTTACCTGGTGGGTTAAGTAAGCCAAGTTCACTTCGACCCACATTTAAAAAGATTGAAATTTTTTTAACCGAACCTAGCTCGAATGGGTAGTGAGCCTATTGGCTTATAGATTAGAATATTTTGAATCTCTAAATTACAACTAAAAAATAATACACTTGGAAAATATATCTAGTTAATTAACACATATAAATAGATTAATTAAATTCACGCCTAAAATCAAAGAATGAACTATATAGAGTACAAATCAAGTAATCATAAACTTAAGGGTTAAATATGTTTTTAGTCCCTAAACTTATATGTGAAATTGGATTTCGTCCTTATCTAAAACTTTGATACATTTGGTCCTTAAACTTTAAAAATAAATGGATATAGTCATTTTAACCCAACGACTTTAACATTTTTTAAGTATTAAATAATGTTTTAGGCAGACATTTAAGTTGTTTACATTATTTGATGCATTCCAACTTTAATATCAACTTAGAACTTAACACGTTAATGTTTAGAGACTAAAATATATCAAAGTTTGGAACAATGATGAATTCTAATTTCATGCCTAAGTTTAAAAACTAAAAATATACTTAACCCTAAATTTAAATAAATCCTAAATTTAAATAAATATCATAAAGATTTGTTGGTTTCACAACAAGTATTTGAAGATATACATATTACAATATACGTATAGCAAATCAATAATTAAAATATTCGGTCTTGTTGAAAATAGAATATAGAATAAATAGTATTTTTTTTATATTATCTATAAATTTTTCTTGATTTTTCTATAATAGGTATCAAATATCTAAGACTTGTTTAATTTTTATTTTGAGATTCTCTTTTTAATTTGTTCTGAGTTTAGTTTGATCCTCATATATTTTTTTTGTTTTACTTTTTTTTAATAAATTTATCTATATGAAGATATCATAATTAACATGAATTTATATATAAAAAAATATTCATAGCCATTTATTATAGGTATTTCTTTATTTATTTTTTCGTTTGAAATTTACCAATAAATATGTGGAGAAGATAAGGACATATGATCAATCTAGCACTGAAGTTCCAATAGCAAACAAATCACTTGCACCCATATATACTTTTTGTTTGCCTATTTCTATATCATGTTCCTTCTTTTCCTAACAATTTGACGCACTCCCTAGTTTTTACAGTCCACTTTTTTTTTTTTTTCTTTTTTTTTTTTACTTTTTATAAACTTTTATAACTCCAATACTTTAATTGGGTTTTTGCACATAACTCAAGTGGAACATAATTCTTAATTTACTACTATTTATTTCTCCTTCTTCCATATCTTACTAATTTTCACATCGTTGGCTATTATGAGAGATAATCTTTTCAAGCAAGAAACATTTAATACTTTAACGTTTAAAATATATATATATATATATATATATATATATATATATATATATATATATATATCCACAAGTAAATATTTACTACCCAGCCCTTTTTATGTGTAGACCACAAGTATATGCGACAATTGTCGGGTAATCATTGAATAAGCTTTAATATGCTGAAAATCTTTTCAAAAAAAGTTGCTTTAGGAATGAATGGGGAGTTTAATTTCATCATGAATTTGTATGTCTTCATGTTATGCTCAGCTGTTATTTTGTTTGTTTCTTTTTCGTAATGACCAAGTCCTTATTTCAAATATTTATTGTTTGATTGGGAATTAAATTATGTATTATATCTTTCAAATTCATTTCTCCACCATGTTTAAGGCATTCGTGCGGCGGAAATTATTAATGACTGTATAATGAGCTTGTTTCTGGAATTAGGGTTATTGTTTTACTAGGTAATGTTTAACGTGGTAAATTTAATTTTTGTGATTCAAATTATATACCATTTTTTAATTATTTTGCTTTTTTTTTCTCCCATACAATGTTTACAAGTTTGGGTTTAAAGCGATATTTGTATTCATCATCTAAATCAATGTCATTTTTTGTCAACAATATTTTAACATTAAATTTGTTGAGATAATATTATTAGAATTGATTACTATATTTTAGACATTGTCCATTTTAGAAATTAAAATATTTTTCACAACTTTACTTATTTAATTAATGTTTGAGAAGATTGAAGGTAAAAAATATATTTAAACTTTTGATTCTTAAATAATATGAAACTATCCGATAAACCGTTTTTTATTTTTATTCTTTTATTTCCTAAAATGGATGGGTATGTATAATTTTCCATTAAGTTCAGAGTGGAGACACTGCACAGTTCTTGATGCTTTTGAAACAAAGTGCTTATGGTTTCCTTTATTAACCCACTAAAAGGACATACACAGTTGTGTTGGAAATCACTTAATGAGAAAATGTAAGAGTAATAATTATGCAAATAGTTGAAATATTGATAGTATATGATATACATGGTGACACATGAAAGGGACAAAACTCTATCTGAGGGGCACAAAACATGGAAGAGCAGAAGCCTTGGAATAATAATACAATGCATTCTTCAAACTAAGCCACCGGAGATGTGGTTGGGATTCATATATATAGCAGCGGAGTCGTCGCGCAATTGCAGCCACTTGGGGTACACATCTTTGCTTTTCTGAATGTGGTCGTCACAGTGCAAGCTGCATCACATTATTATGATACATTATCACTTTGATTGTGTGGATCATATTTAACAAAATATTAACAACAATAAACTAGTCATAAAATAGTTCATCATATTTGTATACATTTAGAAAACTAAATATGAAGTCGTTGTTGATAGATAGAAATGTACAACGAAATAAATTTAGATTGATAGAGTATTTTTCTTAGGCATGATTTTACTGATAATGACTTTGAATCTAATAAGAAGTTTTGAGAATTTATTATCAAAGTAAAAATTCTTTAAAGTATTGGTTTACACTAATAAATATATATATATATATATATATATATATATATATATATATATATATATATATATATATATATACTAAAATCATGTTTTAAAGTGGATGAGGTAAGGTTTATTAAATAATTTCTTGTTATTATTAAATGAGATTCTTTATAAAGAAGAAACAGCCAGAGAAAAAGTTGATAATAAAGTCAAATGTTAAATATATTTTTTGTCTATAAACTTTCACAAAAATTAGAATGAGTTTATTTTTTAAATTTTGAGATAATTTTATTTTTCAACTTTAATTCTCCAAATGAATCAACTTTAAAATTTTACTAAGGTGTGTAATGGTGTTTCACCTTCGCATATGAAGTTTGAACACATCATTTATACATGTGGCAATTAAACACTAGACCAACTGAATTAAATTAAAAATAATTGAGAACGCGCACTCCTTTGAAACTTGGTGTATGGTATGTTTCTACTCAAATTGAAACCTATTGAAAGCCTTGTTGACAAGGACTGGTGGCATTGATGAAGATTGTTGAAGAGGACTAATGGCCTTGATGGACATTGTTGAATTCGTGTTTGTTGGTGCAATGTGGCTCTTATCTCAAGGTAATTTTTGGAGATTAGAAAAATAACTTTTAATCCCACATTTCTCTAAAGATTTTGAGAATGTTAACCCATAAATATCAAAATCTTGGGTTAATGAGGTGCTCAATCGACAGGTTGATCTCGTTGGCTCTTCCATAAGAGGATGTAGAGATTCAGAGATATCCATGGAATTCATGAAAGTCATTTCCAAGAGAACGACAAAGTGGTTTTGCAAAGAAAAATTTAGGGTTTACTCGAGTGAGTTTCAAAGAAGTGTGAGAAGAACGATGGAGTGTTTGGGTTTTAAAGAGGTTTTGGTTTGAATTGAACAACTATAAATGACTACCCAACATAACATATCAATTTACACAATAAAAGGTAATGCTAGGTTTTGTGAACTTTCCGTGTCAACGTCTAATGCAATGTTTGTCTAATGCCTAAGGCGTCTAATTGCTTAGGTCGTCTAATGCATAGAGTCTAACACATAAAGTGTCTAATGAAAAGGTTGTCTAACGCTTATAATGCGTTTAGCTCTTATCTTGTTTATTCTTCTTAAATATCACTCTTAAAAAAGAAAAAACACTAACACAAAAAATCCCTATAACGTCATCCATATAATGTCTGTCCAAAAAAGGTCTAACGTTAAAAATGACCGGTGACATTTTTGTAAATTATGGGACTTTTTTAACGTCTGTCCATTCCAGATCAGACGTAATTTAACATCTGCTCTTCGAAACCCCGACGTTACTCAAAAAAGGACGTCGGCCCATTCAACCCAGACGTCACTTAACGTCGAACCAATCACCCCTCGACGTCACTTAATGTCGGCCATAGATGCCCCGACATTAATTTATGTCAGCCCAAACGCCCCGATGTTAATTTTTAAATATCTTTACGCGAAACGCAGAAACCCTACATTGTTTCCTCGTGCCGCCATAGCTTCCGCACTCATTCCCCGCCGACGATCACCATTCTGACCTCCTCCAAGTAAGTTTCGCAAACGTTTCCCACCACCAAACTTGTTGGGATTTGATTGTGGATTGATTTTAGGTGTATTGAACCAAATATTTTGCGTTTTCATCCCCATTTGCAGCGTTTTGAGATTCGTCCCACTTGCTCTTTGTCCCCATTTGGCCAGCAACGTGCGAAGACCCTAACCTCCCTCTCCAAGTTCATCTTTCAATATTGTACAAGAGGTTAGTTTTTCATTTCTTTGATTTTCTCATTATTTCTTGTTCATTGTATGTATATAATTGCTTGTATTTTTTTTTGATTTGTCATTATAGTTTTAATCTTAGACTATATTTTTGGCTTATTTCTTTTTTTATTTGAAATTTTTTAATAATATTTGTAAAATGAGGAAATAAAATTATATTTATTTTTAGATGATGCATGTTTAAATAATTCTAATTGTATTTGACTTTTGAATATTATTGTTACATTAATTGTTATTTTATATATGTAGATATATTATACTTTTAGTATACATTGAGCGAAACTTAGTTCCCATTTGAGATTTAGTACAAATGATTAAATTTTTAATCTTCTGTATTAAATATTTAATTGTCCGATCGGACAGTTTGAATTTTTTTTTTCATAATTTGCTACAACATGTACATTGAGGTTTATGCATAAATTTCATAAAATTTCGATTAAAGCTAATTTGTGTTGTTCTCTGGATGCATACTTGATTGTGATCATGATTAATCACTTTCATTTCGTGTACTTAAGAGACCAATGCGAAATACTGTCAAAATTTTGTGAAATTTATGATGTTTGACTTATTTGTATATGTGTTAGCAAATTATGAAAAATAATTTTTTCAAATGGGTAGGGCCTTACCTTGTGAGAGTTAAAAGTTTAAGATTGATGGAGTTTTTTACAAACATAGTATGGATCGAAGTTGGATGAATGAGTGTCGTATGAGTGAAGTGTATGAAAAGGGGGTTTATGATTTTTTGCAATATGTTCTAAAACATGCAATCTCAAGTAACGGGACATATTTTTGTCCTTGTGTTCTTGTCTTAATCAAATACGTTAGGACTTGGGCACAATGCTTGATCATATATTCATCTTTGGTATAATCAGGAGTTATACACTTTAGACTTGGCATGGAGAAGTATTAGACAAGCCTACGACATCACGAGAAACAAATTATGTAGATGATTGGATGAATGATCATTTAGAAGAAATGGTACATGATGTTGGGGAGGAGAATTTTGAAAAAACTCATTCATATGATTCTCTTAAGTCCGATTCAGAGGAAGAGTTGTACCCAGGATACACTAACTTTACGCGATTGTCAGCAACTTTGAAATTATTCAGTTTAAAAGCAAGGAATGGATGGACAGATACAAGTTTCACATAACTATTGGAGTTGTTAAAGGAGATGCTTCCATAAAATAACATGTTACCTATTGGAAAGATGACATTATCCACACACTAAGACAGAAGTGGGCAACATATATATTGAAAAGATGGAGTTGATACCACAAGATCTAGAACTCCTTTCAAAAACTTTGTTGGACAAAAATTTCATGTTGAAACTTTTAGTTTGGTGTTATTTGTATTAGTTTAGAATACTTAAGTGTTATTAGATATAATTGTAAGTCCATAATTGTGCTGAAAATATTATTAAACTGCTCTGGGAATTTTTTTATTTTCAGGTGTGGGAATGTTGTAAAAACAGCCAAATTTAAAAAAAAAAGAGTACTATTTGACGTCTGGTAGTGCTTTGATAGACGTCAAATAACGTCGACCAAACAGTGCCTCGACGTTATTTGACGTCTGTCAAAGCACTACTAGACGTCAAACAGTGCTGTTTTCTGGCACCGTCTAGCGCGAAAGCTGACGTCTGCTCCCTTTTGCCTCTAATGATGGATAATGTCGACCCTTTATGTCCCTAACGTTAAGTGACGTCTGATATATTTTTCGACGTTATTTTGACGTCACCCGATACAATGTTGATATTTGGGTAGACGTCAAAGGTCGAAAATATCGGACGTTAAAAGTATTTTTTGTGGTAGTGAAAAACTTTAGCATTGACTTAATTATACTATTACCTATGATAATAGAGTAACACATTCTCTTGCTAATATACAAAAAGGAACCACTTATGTCACCACGAGATAATACCTTTCTAAGGAGGTTTTCTTCAAAGACAATCATTTTTCTTTCCTTCAATAAACTTATTTGAGCTATGATTTCTCTGTCTATACTGACTTATAAATAACTCTTATATTGGAGTCATGAAAGAAGTTTTCTTTATAGAATTAAATGCACTTGCAAGCTGTAAGACTCGTGGAATTTAATTAATTAAATAAATAATTAATTAATAAATGCGGGTAGGTTGTGCATTTATGATATTAAATTCTGTAATGTATGACGTGGAAAAGTACTAGCTTAAGTGATTGAGAGTACTTGGTTTGTGTGTGAGGACTTGGGTTCGAGTCCTATGCATGCCAATTGTGTGTATTTTTGTTATTATTGTTTTAATGGTATGTTGGACCACATTTTTGTATGAGATAATGCTTGAATTGTATGTGTTAGCAAGAAACATAAGTTGGCCTGGTGGTTTAGCTTTGATTTGGCATAGGGAAGGTCATGGGTTCAAACCTTGGTGAGTCAAATTTAACTCTTTTTGGCTTAAACTTTAGTTGTGGGCTGAATATGAATAGGTGGAGAAACCTAGCAGAAAGTGGGCAAACAATCAAGTCATGCCCTTGAAAAGCAATAAAACCCAAATTTAATCATATTCACGTTTTTTTTTTCATTAACCAATTAGTAAGACCTATAAAAGACAAAATTTGAGAGGAGAATAGGGTTGTTTTGGAAGGCTGTTTTCTGAGAGCTTTAGAGGGAGGACGAAATTTGGGAGTGAAAGGAGAGTTGGGAGTGAAGTAGAGAGGGTAATTGAAGTGGTGATAAGGCAAGTCTTGGTGATCAAAGGAAATTCCCCAATTTCAGAAGTTAAGCAAGGGATTTTTCAGGTTAGGGGAACTGAACCCAAATCTTAGCTTTACTACACTGTTTTTGTTTGATTTTTGATGAATTGTTGCACTAAAATTCATGATATACTTGAGGGAATTTGGGGTTGTGGATTTTGGGGACTGTTGCATTGGAATTGGACCAAAAAGTTGCCTATAATGGGATGGTATGTGGTGTATTCTGTGATTCTGCAAAATTGGGTCGTTGGGGGGTTATTTTTGCGTCCAAATAATGCGTATATGCCTATCTAAATTGTGCTTAAAGAATTGGTGTGGTTGAGATGTGATTTGGGGTCGCTGGTGCAATGTGTGCGTGCTTGAATTAGTGTCAAAACCTGCAATTCTCGCTCAGGCGAGTCAGGCTCGCCTAGGCGAGATATGCAGGGACGCGTATCCTCTATCTGCTCGTGGCCATCGCTCGGGCGGAGGGTTTTGGAGTTTGGGCGAGGGCTCATCTCGCTTAGGTGAGTGAGACTCGCCTAAGCGAGAAATCGTATGCAATTGTGTGTTTCGATTGAACAACTCGCGCAGGCGAGGTTGATTGTTGTTTTGAGCGGGAGTACGTCTTTTCCAGGCGAGACCTTCTCGCCTAAGCGAGATTGCGAGGGAAGGTTTGTGTTTTTTTGTGGGACTCGTCGCCTAGACGAGGCATTTCTCTTTTGGGCGAACGAGGGTCTCGCCCAAGCGAGCATGAGCTCGCTTAAGCGAGAATACGTAGGCTGCAGTGGTGCTGGAGGCTTGTACAGGTTGGGGGCCTAGCTTAAAAAAAGGTGGGCTGGAGTGGTTAAAGAAAGGCTCTTAATTTAAGCAAGCAAGGGTGAAGAGGTACGTTTAAGGAAGATGTACCCGCTGTGTTTATAAGATGAGATGAAACTTGTGAGAGGTGTTCTGCAGGGCTTTTAAAATATCTTCTTGGTGGGCTTGCTGGTGTTCCATGGGTTGTGGCTCGAAACGTATCCTTGAGTTGTGGCTCGGGATAGGGGTTAAGCACGTGGCATTGTATGGGTTGTGGCCCAGAAGGACTTCCCTTGAGTTATAGCTCGGGATAGCGGATGAACACGAGGAACCTTGAATTGTGGCTCGGGTTGGCGAGTGTGCTGGTGTGAGTGTGCTGGCTGTGGCTAGTACGGATGGGTCCAGATGGATTGCCCTCCTCAGTGGTTGCTGACGAGTTTGGTAGTCCTAGGACGTTACGGACTATGTTCGTATTTGGGAACTCCACCTGGCGTTATGGTGTGCGGTCCGTAGCATGGTTTCCGCACGTGCTCTATCGGTTGTGGCCGATAGGTGTGGCAGCAAGACACCTTGAGATACTTACTAGAAGATGTAGAACACTGCTAATATGGTTGTGGCCATGTGGAGGGAAGGTAACGAGTCTTCCACTAGGTGCATCGGTATACATGGTGGTGGCCATGTGATGGAAATGGAGTAAGATTCTGTGGGAAAAGTAAGGATATTCTATATGGTTGTGGCCATGCAGTATAAAGAAAGAGTTCGTACTATTGTTGCATTATTTGTGTTGGGTTTACATGTATATGTATGTTTGGTATATTTTTGTGTGTTTTAACTGTTAGCTCACCTTATCTGTTTGTGTTTGGCGATGATCGTGTACGCGGTACACGTGAGCAGGTGATGATGCAGGTGGAGCTGGTGAGGCTTAGCTGCGGAGAGGGGATGTTTAGGGGAACTTTTATGTTCACGTTTGTTTATTCTATTTTGAAATATAATGTAAAGGCTTATGGCCTATTTGACTAAAATCATAGTTTTGTATTTGTGGACTTACAGGTAATTTAATGAAGTTTTACATTTCTCGTGTTTGGGGAACGAGGTATTTTTATTAAATGAGTTTTTAATAAATGATGCTCACGTATTATCTTATTTTATTTTATTAAATTCGTAATATCCGAGCGGGATGTTACACAAGCCAATCTAATTTTAGCTTTTTTGCCTTAGTCTTTAATTCCTTTAAATTAGTTTTACATAGTGCTAATATTACAAACTTGTTGATATTATGTACGGTTTCCTTTTCAAAATTCTATCAAGAAAATCTATATTCAAATGACAACAAGATGTTCTTTGCTCACTATTTATCCTAGTTCTCTCCTTACACTCTATTCCCAGCTTATCATGGAGTATTATTGATTTTTCTCATTAAAAGATTTAATGGTTTTATTCTTGTATTTCTAGTTATGTTCAATCCTTTGGGAATCTTATCCAATCATTTGTGTGAGCTAACAATCCTAAAATCATTAGAGATAGACATTATAAAACTTAAATCATATACAATTACCTCTTCTCCATTTGCATTGCTTGATGAGGATTCGTCTGCTGCATTTTCCACGAGATTAGAATGTTATTCTTAATCTAATTCTAATTCTGAATTGTCAGAACTCTTTTGGGATTCATTATGAGATAATGTAATAGCATTCCAAATTCCCTTGGCAGTGACCATAGTAATAAGTTCATTAGTTCATCTTCTGATAATGCACATAGCATAGCGTACCTTGCCTTGGCATTTAGTTGAGCTTTGTACCTCTAGCTTGTGTCCCAAGTATTTTAAGGAAGTAATTTTCCCTTATCATCAACCAATGTGGGAATGTCATTATAATGATGTATACCACATCCAAATTGATTGTTGTTAAGAATGGCATCATCTTCTTCTTCCACAGAAAATATTTTTCTCCTTTGAAAGCGGGTGGACAAACTTCATTTTTTTTTTCTTCATATTGTCTACAAGGATGTGTCTTGTAGTTTTGTTAAGAACTCCCCTAGAGGCAAACTCTGATACCATTTGTTGGTGCAATGTAGCTCTAGAAGGGGGTTGAATATAGCTTGTGGAAATTTTGAAAGCATTTTGCACATACGTACTATGGCAAATAAAATTAATGTAAAGAGTAAGGTAGAGAAGAATGCACAAAAGAATTTATCACTACAACAAAAATCACTTTAGACTACAACATAAAATCGTAGCCTAAAGCATGAAAACTATGGTCTAATATTTAGGCTACGGTTTTCCAGGTGTGGACTAGGTTGGTGTGGCCGTAGGTAATAAGCCACAATTTTTATATGAGCACATTTTCAAATCCATGGATTAAAATCTTATAAATGACCATAGTTTTCAACCTGTGGGTTTCAACCTGTTTTAGACTACATTTATTAATTTGTTGTTTTATGCTTTAGACTACACTAATATATGTATTGCCTTTGGGTTTAGGCCATATTTATTAAATTGTTATTTTATGTAAAATAAATTTTTTAATTATTTATAATTTGCTTTTTCATGACATAAAGATGGAGGATATTTGTAATATATATCCTCAAATCACAACATTAAACAAGAAACCACACAACATTAAGTGGAAAGTGGAAACACCAATGATCATAAACAAAATATATATAATTGAAACATATATTTGAGGGTTAAAAAAATTCAAAGTACATGACTAAAATAATTGTCATAATGAAGTCATTACTGATTAATGATAAAGTTATCAAAGTTAAAACTAAAAAGTCAAAAAACTACATACATAGAAGCATTTCTTTAATACATGATTGTAACTTGATTAATCTAAAAGATTGTCTTCATTGTCTTCATATCATCATCATCTTCACGCTCTTGAAGCTGCAAACAATATTAAAATATAGTGTCAAATTTTCCCAGCATGTTATATAGTTATATATAAAAAACGATAAAAATGCCTCAATGTCAAGTTACTAAAACAACTAAAAATCACAATATCCGAATAAACCATGTTCTCTTATAATTGAATATCTTTTTAAAATCTAAACACTAACAGACACCACTTTTTAGCTAATATATTTGAAAATCCACTAGACAATTTTCAATCACATATACCTGCTCATTGAAAGGATCATGGGTTGATGTAGAAGAATATGACCCTGTTGCACTACTTTCTTTACCTAAAATGTGTGCCATCATATTACTACAAATGTTACCATTGTCTTTAGACCCTGAATTTCCTGTGTGATGTGAGTCATTTTATTTTTATATTTTTTGTTGACAACATCAATTTCTTTATTTTTCTTAAATGTTGGTGGTGCCATAGTCTTTCCATAACAACATACTCTTCCAAGCTTTTCTTTTCTAAACAGTGATTTAAATGATTACTATGTAGATTCACTTGAGTTCTAAATGGAACCTTGAAGCTTAATTTAATAAAACCAAATCAATGTCAATGATTAAAAAGATAGATAGATAGACTATGACACCATCAACATTTAAAAAACTTATTTGCTCAGTGTTACTTAAGATAACCTTATTTGAAACTTTCATCAAATATAAAATATTTTATAGGTAACTGATGAAAAATATTGTTAACTGATTTTTTAATCCTTTCTTTTACTAAGAATATAAGATACAAAGGATTTTTTTAATCTTTCTTTTACTAAGAATATAATATACCTTCGGTGTCATTTAAATTTTTGTTATAAAAGATATATATTAATTATTGTAATTATAATATTTTTATAAATATCTCTATCATTTAATATTTTTTATTGATTAAAATGATTTATTATTATAAGTAGTATTTATACCTATCTATATATAAAGAGAATATTGTTTTTTTTTCGATATTTTTCTTTCCAATTTTACTCTTCCAATAAAAATTTTTTAAATTAAAATTTGACCATTTTTTTAATCTTAATAATTTTTTAATTAAAATATTATTTACCAAATAAATAAATTTTTTTATTATTCAATTTTAAAATTTAATTTTATAATTATAATAAAAGTTATTATTATTAATTTTATTATTTTTTACATAAAGTGAATACACATATTTTACTGCTCAATAATAAAAAATATATGAATCAAATTACAATAAAATTGTAATGTTTGTAAGTTAAATTCTTAAATAAAAAGAGTTATACAATTATTATTCATAGTTATTTTCTTAATGATAAACGCTAGTTCGATTCTTAGTAATTATTCCATAATTTTTACTTCATACTAAAACGTTTTGATTTCATTCTAAACTTTGAAAAGGAAAAAAAGAAGAAGCATCTTTTCACAATACACATTTTCATTAAAGGATATAGATTTAAATGTAATCATATATCTAAAAATTGAAAAGAAGATAAAAATCTCAACTTATTAGGAAAGTTCACCCTTTTCTACTATAATTAAAATATTGATGCAGAATATATCTTTTCCTTGATCTCACTAATAAATTATTCATTAAGTAAATAATAAATACAAGAAGTAGTCCATTCAAAGAAGAAGGGCAGTTAATTATTCATTAAGTAATTAATAAATGTAAGCATTAAAAGTTAAAATATAATTGGTAGAAAGTGATTAATACCAGTGACAATAATTGCTTCTTCTTTTTTTCAGAAGAAGGGTAGTTGAAAAGGAAGAGAAAGAGTAACTTCTGATGAGAGAGAAATGAAGGTGAAAAAGAAATATTGAAAGTCACGGACCAAGATTGTAAATTTGGGAAAGTGTATCGAAATGCATGGGAAACAAAAACCTTAAATTAATTACTTGTTCAAGTCATGAATCTTGTGCACTGCAAACCCATTCACGGGTAAAATATTAGATAAGAACACTGGAACAGGGAAATAGCCAAATATTCAAAATAACTTATTCCACAACATACATTCCTTAAATAAAATATGATCAATATCTCCACCGACACCAATCAAATATATGTACTTTAAAATACACTTTCTAAAATAATTAGGTCTATTGAGAATTTCTTTTCGAACAAATCCTACTTTCGATATGTTTCCAACGTATTAATGATTCAATTTTAAATTTGTTGAGATGATATAATTAAAGTCGTATTTGTGATATTATTTGTTTTATTATAATTTAAAACAAACCCAAATCAAAAATATAGAAGAAGGGTGGCAACAGAAATAATTTGGCATGTGGCAAAATTTTTGTTAATCTATGTGTAAAAATTGATCCAACACTGTTTAGAGCTTTAGTGGATTTGGAATAAAAAAACTCAAACTTATAACTAATACCGGTTTTAGACGGGATTCTATTAATACTTAACTTGTCTTATTTCAAAAGATGTTGATTGTTACGAGATTACCTCCATTTTTTAAAAATTGAATTTTGCGGAAAAGTTTAATTGTTTTAATTTTACCATTTTAAAACTTACCATATTCGATAGGGAGATAATAATATTTTCAGAATTATCAATAATATTTAATTTTACGACTGTTTCTGGAATCATTTGAAAGTTTTATAATTATATATTAAAAATAATTTTGATTGGTTTTGAGTGAAGTATTTAATTATTTGTTGTATATAGACACAAGAATTGTGTGGCTAAAAGAAGTGTAAGGTTGACTGGTAGTAGCATGATTGTGTGGATAAGAAAAGTGTAACATCAATTGACTGGTGATGCAATTTATATGAGAAGTATGGACCTAGGTATCTATGCCTCGCCCTCCCTAACTTCTTTTTATTAAAAAAGTAAATAATTTTTTATTTAAATTAAGAGAAATATATTTAAGTATTTAATTTACAATGAAAAAAAAGAAGGAAATTGTAGTTATCCACTTTTGTATAGCATACTACACCAGAAAAGGTATCGTAATTATTGAATGGTGTCCCTTGTGAGATCCTTTGAAACAGGGAAACATTGGGCCAAAGACAGACACAGAAATTCGCCACCTTTCTTTCTCTTTAATGAATACATTCCCTCTCTTTTGTAAAGTGGTTATATATGAGGCAAAGAACTTGTGATGAAACTTCTTATACATGGACCTAAAGTTCTTAAAGGTCACACACACCAACCCCACAACTTTGCACACAAACAACCTTTATTCAAATAATACAACCCTTTACTTCATTCCTCTACCACTAACTCTCACTTTCTTGCCCTTTCAATTCTTCATGTGAAAACCCTATTCTCTTATCCTTCTAAACACTATCAAAGATACAAAGGTTGCTCTCATTTTCTTTGAGGATTGACCTTCCTCGTATATTTTTATTCAACACATAGGGGAAATTGTATGATTTTAACAACTCAAAAACCCAATTACAACTTTGTAACACAAACAAATGATACAAAGTTTAAAAAGAAGTTCTAACCCACCAACTTTATATTATAAAGATGGAGATTAGATTACCACCTTTTTTCTAGAGAAAGATTGTCAATCTTTTGACTTTTGCAAAATGTTTGAAGAGATCAATTGTAGCATTGTTTGTCACTTATGTGCAAAATATTCTGGGCATTGAAAAGAGTAACTTAAAACACGTGTATGTATATATATGGCTTAATATATATATATATATATATATATATATATATATATATATATATATATAATTCCTTTGGTTATCATTATTAATTTAATATTCACATTTTATTCTGAATAATATAAACAAACCATTTTTATAATCTAATTTGTAATCACCTTTTCTTCATAAAGAAATTCAGATTAGTTTTTTTAATCTAATTAAATAATATTTAACATGTTTAATTGTGAATTCAGTAACGTTTTTTTTTACAGGAACAATATTCAAGTTGATTACAATATTCATCTTTTAGTTTTAGTTTTAATATCCATCGTGTACTTTTATATTTAGAGAAGAAAATGACACAAGAAATGAGTCAAAGTGTTAATTTTAATGAAATCTCAGTTGATGATTGTATTAATAAAGTGTTGGGAAATGATCATTCTGGACGTGTATGTTGCTTAGGACTAGGAGATCTTCATAGTGTTACATTTCAATCCATGACTAGATCTAGTAATGCAGGGCACAAATTCTCAAATTCTGGTTCAGCTGAAAGTTCTCAATTAGAAGAGGAGGAAGTTATTAGGCTGAAGGAAAGGAAAAGTAAACATCTTTTGAAGAAAATTTAAAGACATTAAAAAGTGTCATGCTTGGAAGGGCATATTCCTCATGAGTTGGGTGTCATGTTTGGTGATGAGACTAATGTAATTGTAAGTGTTTTATATTTTGTGTGTATAATTTAATATCTTGTATATTATTTTTAAATATGCTAACATGATATGATTTTAAATTTTAATTTCACAAGATGAAGAGAGTGGCCAAGAATTGCCAACATCGCGAGGAGGGTCATCACTTGATAGTAATTTTCATGGAGTTTCACATATATGTTATGATATTCCAGTACTTAGTTAGATTAATTTGACATATCCTCTTACATATGTTAGGATCTTTTGAATCCCTTATTCTGCACTTTATATAGGGGTGGGCAAAAAATCTATTTTTCTTGGTCCAATCCACTTTTGCTCCAATCCAATCCATTTATAATCCATTTTATTACAAATCCAATCCATTTAATGGATCTAGATTTCAATCTAATCTACATTTTATATATTTTATGGATTGGATATCCATTTTATAAATCAAGATTTTTAAATATGGATAATTCAAACAATCCAATCCAAATTTTTAATTTAAATTTTTAGTTGGGTTAGACTAAAGGTTGAGATGGACTAGGCTAAATTCAGACTCGGACGGGCCTTATTTAACAACCTATACGGATCTGGCAGGCCCGACGACTATAAGAGGTTGGGCGGGCCTAAAGATATGAACGGGCTAAGCGGGCCCGACAAACTGAACGAGTCGATCGAACCCAACGATCCAAAAAATTCGACTTTGTAATGCTACACCCCTACTTTATAATTTGCAATTTGAATTGTAACATACTATTTCCTTGCGTACTAGCTAAAAGTATTTGGGATTTTGTAATGCTATTTGGTGTAGTTACTGATAGAGTTAATGAAAAATCTTGATCACCTTTTTATGAAGAAAAGAGAACATAATCCTTTTTATTAGGAAGGTAAATATTTGTAAAAAGCATGTTGTCCAAGTTTCTTTCATTGACCGTACCCATGTGTAAAGACTTTCACATATATTTAATAATTTAATAAATAAATAAATAAAGAATAATAGGACTTTGCAAAGTAGAGTATTTTTTGTAAAAAATAAGTAAATAAAAAATAATTTTAAATAAAATTCATAAATGAAATATTGGTTAACATATGAATGAAAAACAATTACTAAATACTTTTAGAATATTAAAAAAAATTAAAAAATATTTTAAGCATTTTTTATGGTTTTTAATCGTAAAAATATGATTTTTTTTTATAGTTTTTAATTGTTAAAATATATTTTGTGGCGGTTTTTAACCGTTAAATTAAGATATATTTTGTAGCGGTTTTTTATTGTCAAAATATAATATATTTTGTGACAGCTTTTGACCGTCAAAATATGATAAATTATCATAAAATAAATGTAAATTTTGCAGCGGTTTTTAATCGCTAGTAATTTCGTTTTACTTTTTTACAGCAATACTAGCGGTTAATTTTGTCTTGTCAAAACTATTTTTGATATGCGTAATTCTGACAATCTTTTAAACTGTCAGAAATTTCATTTGTGGCAGTTTTTAACCGCTAAAACTTATAATTTTAACCGTCACAAATGTTTACTTTTTTTGTCGTGACTCTAACTTTTCTATCATTAGTTAGATAATGGATGTCCAATATATAATTAAAACAATTTAAAGATTTTTGGTGGCAATATCAGTTAATATATAAGATTTAATTAGTGATTTGGTCTTCTAATTTATTGTTCATTTTCACCCTCTTATTATTTTTTAATTTAATTTAGTCCTCCATTCTTTTAAAAATATTCAATTTGGTCCCCTTATTATTTTTTATTCAATTTGTCCTCATCTTTTTTGTAAACGATATAATTTTGTCCTCTACGATTTGAGACAAAATTAGTAATTAAGCTTAATTACAATTTATATATGCATGTTAAATAATTTTTTATAATTTATACATCAAATCACTCCACCTAAATACTCAAATTATTTTTTTACACCTCACCTAAATACTCAAATTTTTTACATTTAGGTGGAGTGATTTGATGTATAAATTCTAAAAATTTATTTTAACATATTCATATAAGTTGTAATTAAGCTTAATTACTAATTTGTCTCAAATTAGATATGACAAAATTGAATCATTTAAAAAAAGGACTAAATTTAATAAAAAATAATAAGAGGACTAAATTGAACCTTTTTAAAAGATTAGAGAACTAAATTAAACCCAAAAATATTAAGGAGAACAAAATAAACCAAAATAGCAAATTGAAAGACTAAATCAATTATTAAGAATATATTTAATAATCTGAAAATTTTAAATATTTTCTTTTAAAATCACATAATATATTTGTCTTTTTTATTTTTTATTAATATTTTGAAACCAACATGTAAAGTAAGAAAATAACAATTGTGGGCGAATCAACTCGATCTTATGTCAAAGCCAACTTGGCTCTACTTTTGGTTGGGACTGACTAAACTTGACCTTTGGCCTTGACTGTTAGAGATATCATATATCTCCTAGTTTTAATTCTATTGATGGAAATATAATATTTTTTTCTCCTTTATTATTGTTATCAAATATATTATGTATTATGATGATATCTTAGGTTTTACTTTTTCCTTTATATGATGGGACATTGTAATCTATATATTGCACAAGGTTCTAATAAATCAGTAAGCAAACTCTTATTGAGTTGTTTTCATCAAACACCTCTTGTGAATTCTTTTCTTCTCATGGCTTATATATATATATATAATACGGTATCAGATGAAAAAAAAAAACCTTCTCCATTTTCTCCTCTCATCTTGATTTCCTGTCATGGTGAATCCTACTTCATCCTCTGGTTCATCGTCTTCCACATCTTCTCGTTGACTTTCTCCATGGACTTCCATGTTCTTGTCGACTTTCTCTAGATTCTTGCCGAATTTCTCCAGATTTTCGTCGACTTTCTCCATGTCTCGTGACTTTCTCGAGGTTCTCGTCGACTTTCTCCAAGTTCTCGTTGACTTTCTCCAAGTTTTTGTCGACTTTCTCCAAGTTCTTGTCGACTTCTCAAGCTTCTCGAATCTTTTATATTTCTCGAGGTTCTCAAATTTTTTGTATTTCTCAAGGTTCTCAAATTTTTCGTATTTCTCAAGGTTCTCAAATTTCTTGAATTTCTCAAGGTTTTTTAATTTCTTACAGTTCTCAAATTTCTCGAATTTCTCAAGTTCTCGATCTTCTCAAGTTCTCAAAATTCTCTTCATCCGACTACTTTCCAAAACTGCTACTTTCAAGTTGGGCCTTCATAAGCTTCATGTCCATCTTGAGAGGGGGTGTTAGAGATATCATATATCTCCTAGTTTTAATTCTATTGATGGAGATATAATATATTTTATTCTCCTTTATTATTATCAAATATATTATGTATTATGATGATATCTTAGGTTTTTACTTTTCCCTTTATATGATAGGACATTGTCTTTATATATTGAACAAAGTTCTAATAAATTAGTAAGTAAGCTCTCATTGCGTTGTTTTCATCAAACACCTCTTGTGAATATTTTTTCTTCTTATGGCTTATACATATAAAATATCGACGAGAATCTGTAGAAATTTCATAGTATATAATTGGGGTGCAAACCTCACCTTACAAGCCGACTTTGTGGGGTTGAGTTTGGCTTAAACTTCACTTCTAACATGGTATCAGAGTCATTGTTTAAAAAAATCATATCCCAGCGAGATTTATTGGATATTATGTTCCACCCACTATTGGGACGCTAACGGACCACTAATTAATTTCTAGTCCCATGCACGAGATGTATATACCTTGGCGTGAGGGAGTGTGTTAATAGTCCACATCGACTAGAGATAAGGCAATTTCATAGTATATAATTGGGGTGCAAATCTCACCTCACAAGCCGGTTTTATGGGGTTGAGTTAGGCTTAAACTTCACTTCTAACATCTACTGAATCAACTCGATTCTACGATCGATTAGGCTCACCATTCGGCGTGGGCTAACTAAGCTCCATCTTTTACCCAGATTGATTCGGCCAAAACTTCGACTTGGGTCGACTCAGCTCAACCTTTGATCCTAGTAGACTTGACTCAACTCCTCGACCTTGGACGACTCAACTTGAACTTTGGTCGGAACCAACTTGACTTGATCTTCGATCCAGACTGACTTGGCTTGACCTTCAGCCATGGTTGACTTTGCTCGACCTTCAATCAAGAATGACTCAACTTGATTCTTTAGTCTGATTCAATTTATTTTGACCTTCATATCAGGCCAACTCAACTTTATTCTTCGGTTCATGCCTACTCGGCTCAACCTTTGACATCAACTAACTCGTATTGACCTTTGTCCCAACTGGCTCATCTCAACCTTCGACCTAAGTCGACTCGTCATAATTCTTTAGCTTGAGTCGAGGCATCTTGACCTTCACACTGGGCCAACTCAACTTAATTCTTTGGCTCGGCTCGACATTTAGTCTGAACCGATTTAGTTCAAACTTCAATCCGAACAGACTTGACTCAAACTTCAACCCAAGACGACTCTTCTTAGTTCGTCAACCTAAACAGTCATCTTAGTGAGCCAACACGACTCAATTCTTCAATCCAGACTAATCCTACCTTGAACTTCGAACTTCGTATACTGATGTTGGATTTTACAATTTGGATTTTTTTCCCACTCTTATTAGTTTAGTAGTGAGAATTTAGTTCCCACATTTCCTCAGTTTCAGAATTTTCGTAACATTTCCGCCACGCAATTTTATTTCACGGTGGTACACGAGCAATTTATGTTTTTCTGTTTCCCGCTACTCGAGCAATTTTGGATTCAAGTGATTGATCGGAAGCAATTTCCGTGAAGCATTTTCCTTAATTTGAAAGACGAGAAGGATATTCGATGCAGATTCGATCAAATTATGTGACGCAGATTATGAAGCAAACACATTGATTGAAGGAGTTCACACAGCAAATCTAGAATAGAATCTCAGTGCCCTTAATCAAACAGCTAAAGCAATTCTGAATCGAATTGAAGATTTCGCAAGCCATGCAGTTTGTTGTTTCGGATTCAATTTGAATAGAAGCGGTGATGTCCTAATTTCATGAGGTTATTGAACAACACGAGCTGATTCAGTGCCTTTGATTTGGTTAGCGGTGGAGTTATTGCATGAAGCAGCTATCAGCGAAAACTGATTTGGAGCATGTGGAAATTTCTTGAATTTATTGATTCAGTGCAGGCAAACAAATTGAATAGGAGGTGGCAGCTGCTGTGATTCAATTTCGGCGTCACTGGAAAAACAGTTTCTTGAAATTACTCGTTGTCGGTGCTTTCCTGATCATTGAGTAATTAATGCCTAATTGGTTGAAGCATTTAATCAAACAGTTCAAGTGGAACTAGTACATTTCAATTCTTCAACGAAACAGTTTTAAACATAAGCACAAGCGATGTAGTAAAATTCTATTTCTGCACAATTTGTAACCATTTAGTGAAAATTTAATTCACATTTCATCAATCAGATAGCGTACAATTTGTGATCATTCCCCAATCCTAAGAAAAATTGCAAGCTTGTAATTTGGAATTAGAATTAAATGGTAAAAGGTTCAAGATAACTTACAAGATCTCTATAGAAAAATATTTATTTGACACTAATTAATATTTTTTCTTCTCTTACTTCCTTCTTTTGATGATATAAAAAAAATAAAAATTATCTAAGATATGTTTTTCTCACCGGTCAAGTATTAGGATAGTAATTTTTAGGCGATAGATGTCAAATTTTTTAAAACATTATTAAAAAACAATAATATTCTAAATAAAGTAATAAGAGAGAAAATTAATTTTAGAATCTCTAAAATATTTTTTATAACTTTAATATATTTATATATAATCATCATCTTAGAAATCTTTATGTTAAAATCATTCTATAAATTACATAAGTAAATATTAAATTAAAATAATTTGACATTCTTTCACATGTATAATGTTTTGAAAATTCAACATTAAACTTTAAGAATTATACATGGAATTTTTCAAGTCATTATCCTACATTAAATTAAGTTAGAAAATTTCATTATAGCAGTTGCAAGTTATTTAACAATAATATTTATCACAAATCATTAAACTTTACTTTAATTAATATTTAATTTCCTTTCATACATACATTTTCTCATTTCCAAAAAAGCTCATGCTAAGTGTTAATATCATTTTTTATAAAAAGAAAAGGAAAAGAACAAAAAAAAATGGGAAGACTACACCTAATCCATGATAAAATTACATCATACACAGGCAAAAAATACCTATTATCAAAAAACTAAATAAATACATATATGAAAAAAGTAAACAAACTAAAGCTCAATAATCAAATTCCTCGACATATTAAGAGATTTGTGATTAACTAACCTGCTCACAATCCACAAAAGGCAAAAAAATATCTATTATGAAAAAATTAAGTAAATACATAGATGAAAAAAGTAAACTAATATAAGGAAACTAAAGCTCAATAATCAAATTTCTCAACATAGTAAGATATTTATCATTAATTAACATGCTCACAATCCACAAAAGGCCTTTAAAATTCATTATTGCTTTTTGGAAATCCTTTGTAATAAATACTATGTAATGTAAATGACGAAATAAATAGAGCATATATATTGGAAATCACAAGTGTCAAGCAATATAAGCATTACAACCACAATGTATACATATACACCAAACTACATTGCTAACAAGAACTTGTCCATTATACCCATCCTTTCAACATGACCAATGAAAGTCTTAGGTGGTAAACTTCTTGTTAATAGATGTGCTATCATTAAGTTTGTACAATATGCTCAATTGACACATTTTGCTTGTGTAATTCTTCTTTAACCGATAAATACTTCAAATCCATGTGCTTTTCTCCTTTCAAGTATTTATCATTCTTAGAAAAGAAAACAATTACATAATTATCAGAATAAATCCTCACCTGTCTAGCAACAATAACAATAATATGAAACCAAAAGTAAATATTTGCAACCATATATAGTGCTTGAATTATGACCTCAAAGCATGTCGCAAATTTAACCTTTGATAAGTGTCTAGTATTAGTTAAATTGCATATCATTTAGACACTTATCTTGCATTAATTCAATGTAAAAGTCATTAGATTTGCCCTAATTGCACATAAATACAAAATGTGGTGATGAGAAATCATAAAAAGTGGAATATTATACATTTGTGCTATTTTTGCAGGTAAAATGAAGGAAATTATGAAGTTGGTACTAAGCCCCAAAAGTTGCAGCTCAAGCAAAAAAAATGAACTGAGAAAAGTTAAAATTAAGCTTGCGGTTGAGTAGTGAATTTGGCATTGAGCCACATTCTAAGAAACCTTTACTACAAGGAAACATCAAGCTCTATATTTGAAGCTGAGCATCAAAGAAAAACCTCTATGGCAGGTAAACCTCCATTGCTGACCTCCATAGTTGATTTCCCAAGCTTGGGAAGAAACCCACTCATAAAGTAAACCTCCATGGCTAAACTTCAAGAATGAAAGCTAGAGCATCACTTAAATTTCTATGGCATGTCCCTAGGGTTCATATGCTAATTTTTTAAATCACTTTAAAGAGAGAAACTCCATAGATAGATTAGGACCTTATTATATATTCTTGTAAAGCTATGGAAGGGGGAAAGCTACTCCTTGTTCTTCTTGTACACATGATTATGAATAACGAATACCTTTATAGTTGGGATTGAATGTAACTTCTAAACTCTCTTTGTACTGTAGTTGATTATATATATATATATATATGTATATATATATATATATATATATATATATATATATATATATATATATATATATATATATATATATATATATATATATATACATATATATATATATATACATATATATATATATATATATATTTATTTTGTTCTTGTTTTACGTGTTGGTTACTTGATTTGTATTGAATTTCGTGGTGATTTGACCAATCATCATACCTCATTAGCACTAGATGTAAAGACATTTGGTCTAGTGTTTAGATCAACAAGGTCTCCTAACCCTTGGCATATACCAAACATGGATATGCGGGTTTAGTTGATTTAAAGAGTCTTGTTCTCAATGCGAGGGTTCCTCCACCTGGATAGGGATATTTTGCGTCTCACACCCTTAGGTTCTAACTCTCAAACATGAGGTTAGATGTACAAGTGAAGCGTACTTCTAGAAACACTAAAATAAAGAAGAAAATTTATAGATAATTAAAGGCATTGCAGTATACTTAAGAAGCCAAGTTCAATCCCAACACCTTAATCATCACCACTTCTCTCAAACTTAGTTTTAATATATTTTAACATACCAAAACCAAATCTTTATTATTGTTTTATTGTCAAACTCGAGTAGATTATAGACTATTGATTTAATTACCAAATCCTTGTGGATACGACCTTATTACACTACAACTGACCCAGTATACTTGCTAGAAAAGTTACAACCCCAACGGTAAGTGAACAACCTCTATAGTAGAAGTGACAATTATGAATTGTTTTGCACTTTTACATGATTCCTTAAACCAAAAGACAGATGTATCCAAAGGTGGATTTCCTTAACTCCACATATCCAATATTTGTTTTCCTCTAAGTCACCATTTAAAAAGGTGGTTTTTACATCCATTTGGTAAAGCTCTAAGTCGTATTGAGCTACCAAAGCCACAAAAAAAAATCTTAAGTCCTTCTTAGAATTTGGAAAGAATGTCTCTTTGTAGTCAATGTCATCTTTTTGAGTGAAAAACCTTTGACAACTAATCTATTCTTATACCTTTCAATAGGGGTGGCAAAAAAATCCAATTTTCTTGATCTAATCCACTTTTGCTCCGATCCAATCCATTTAAGATCCATTTTACTAAAAATGCAATCCATTTAAAATCCATTTTATTAGATCTGGATTTCAATATATATATATTTTATATATTTTATGGACTAGATATCCATTCTCTAAATCTAGATTTTCAATAATGGATAATCTAAAAAATTCAATCCAAATTTTCAATATAAATTTTTAATTGGGTTGGGCTTTAGGTCGAGATGGTCTAGCCCAAATTTGGTTGTATACAGCAAAGTCGGCCTTGTACGAAATTGGTTCATACTCAGCGTATTCAGTTGAGTGGATCCTGGCTAAAATTTGAACCAATCCACCCTTAACCAAATTTGACTGTATTCGGCAAAGTCGACCCCGACCCAAATTTAACCACATTGGGCTAAGTCGGCTCCGGACGAAATTTGGTTATATTTGGCTGAGTTGGCCACAACCAAAATTTGGTCATATTAAGCCTAGTCAACTTTGGCCAAAATTCGGTCAAATTTAGTCGCGTTAGCCATGATGAAAATTTGGCAAAGTCGGCCTTGACCCGAATTTGGCGGAATATGGCCGAGTCGGTCCTAAGCGAAATTCGACCCATTTGGCGGAGCCGTTCGTGGTCGAAATTTGGTAGTTGAGTTATCCCCGATCGAAATTCGGTCGAGTTGGCTTGGCCCAAATTTGGTCATTTTATGCTGAGTTGCCCCAAATGAAATTTGACCGTATTTGACTAAGTCATCTAGGACCGAAATTTGGTCGTATTCAGTTGCCTTGGCCTCGGTCAAAATTCTGTCAAGTTGGCCCCGACCTAAATTTGGTCGAGTCGACCTGACATAAATTTATTCATATTCGATCGAGTCAACCCAAAATGAAGTTTAGACTTATTCAGTTGAGTCGGCCACAATCGACGAATTCAGTTGAGTCAACCCTGACCGAAATTTTGTTGAGTAGGCCCTAGCCCAAATTTGGCCATTCTCAGTTAAGTTGGTTCTGGCAAAAATTTGGTCATATTAGGCTAAGTCGATCCCGACTGAAATTTGGTCGAATCTAGTCAAATCGATCCCGACTAAAAATTTTGCCGAGTCGGCCCTGGCCCAAATTTGGTCGTATGCGACCATGTCGTCCCCGAAATTTGGCCAAATTTTACCGTGTCGGACGTGACTGAAATTTGAACATATTCAACTGAGTTTGTTGTGACCAAAATTTGTTCGATTCGACCGAGTCGATCCTAGCCAAAATTCGGCTGAATTCGACCAAGTCGGCCCCGACCAAAATTTGGCTGAGTCGGCAGCGATCAAAAGTTAGCCTAGTCGGTCCCATGCTCAAATTCGGTCGAGATGGCCCCAACCAATATTCTACCAAATTTGATCATGTTGGTCCTAAGGACACAAGTTCTTTTTAGAAAATTCAATTAAGGTTTCTTTTATAAAAAATGAATTCTGGATTTTGAACTTGATCCAAATATTTGGATTTGGATTTAATCTTGATCCAAATATTTGGATCTAGATTTAATAAAAATCCAAACTAGTTCTGCTGAAAAAATGGATTTGGATCGAAAATCTGATCTAGTTATTTGGATATAAAATGGATATGGATTGGATCATTAAAAATCCAATCCATGATCACCCCTACCTTTCAACATTATTTTTTGAGTCATGTTTGGTCTTAAAGACTCATCTATAACTGATTCTTTTTTACCTTTAGGCATTCACTAGATTCCATACTTTATTGTAATCCATTGATTTCAACTCTTCTTTCACAAAATTCGACCACTTTTCTAAATTGTCATTTTCATTGACTTGTTTAAATAAGACTAGATCCTCATCAATACTCAATTCACATTTATGCTCAAGCGAATACACAATAAAATTACTTGTAATAGTTGGTCTTCTTTGTCTTTTAGACCTTCTTTTTATTTCTTGTGCCTTTTCTATCACTTGTTCATCAGTGACTTGCACATTTCTTTTGTTCATTAACCAAATGCTCATCTTGTGGGTTTTAGATACCATTTTGTTGTCTCTTGTTATTATTTGATTTAATAACACTAGAGGAACAACATCCGTACTAGAAACATTAGGCGAAAAAGATTCACCATGAGCTTCTACAATATCAACCTTTCATGATTTCTCACGCCTACTAAATTGGTCCTTTTCAAATAATTGAGCATTACTAGACTCAACTATTCTTGTACTATGGTTTAGACAATAGAAATTATATCTTTGAGACTATGCATGATAGTCGATGAAGAAACTACTAATAGTTCTTGTATCACAATTTTTTTCATGAGGATTATACACTCTTATATTTAGTGGACAACTCCAAAAGATGAAAACGTCTTAAATTGGATTTTCTTCCTATCTGTAGTTCATAAGGAGTCTTAGGATTTGCCTCATCGGGAACCATGTTAAGCAAATATGCAACAATATTTAATGCATGCATCTATAAAGATAAAGGTACAATAATGTTTTATGTTATACTAGTCTAATCAGGGCATGAACATATTGGTCTAATGTGTATTGCAAGATCCGTTCAATAATTTTTGTTATATTTGTTTAATTAATGAGCAAAATGCGTCATCTAATGTTTTTTTCTATACTCGTCTAATTAATATATAGATAGACTCGTTAAAATGTGCATAAGGACACACGTTAAAAGAATTACTTATTTATTACTATGAACAAAAATCCATTTAGGAGATAATTTTGTGTATTGTAGTATAAATATTTTGTATTGTTAATAAATATATATTATTTTTTAAATAATATTAATTTAAGAAATAAAAATAAAATATATCTTTCTAAATATAATTTTATTAAATAATCAAGTAATTAGAAATCATAAAAGGATAAAACGAAAAATGAAAACAATAGTATAGAAAATTAATTAATACTTTAATATAAATTATTCTTTAATAAATTATTAAATGACCGAGTAATAAAAAAATTATATAAGGATAAAATTAGGAATGAAAAAAATAGTATAGAACAATTGAGTTTTTATTTTAATTATAATTTATTCTTTAAATATATTAAAAATTAGAATTTTTTTAGTAATGATTAAAAGATATATAAGGACACACATTATAAAAATAATTACTTATTTATTTTAAAAATAAACAAATATTTGAATAATTTTTACAAATGCATATCATGGATTAAATAGATTAACAAAATAATTCTAACTTTATAGATAATTGAAATTTTGGATACTGATATAAAAATTTTAAATTTGAGAAAGTAATACTTTATTTAATAGCTAAAATAATAGTTTTAGATTTGAGAAAATAATAGTTCTATTTAAGAACTAAAATAATAATTTATTAGATATTAAATGATAGAGTTGAAATATATTACTATTTTTACGGTAAATCAGTTTCAAAACAAATTAAATAGAAATGAAATAGATAAAAGAGTAAAATAATTTTTGTAGAAATATTTTTTCATATGACCGTCTAAATCTTAAAAAGATAAAATTAAGAAATGAAAAAAGTAGTATAAAATAACAAATTATTTAGAAGTTATAAAAGGATAAAATTAAGAATTAAAAAAATATTATAAACAAATTAGATTAAAAACAAAATAAATGGATAAAAAGTAAAATAAATTTTATGTACATCGGAAAAAATAAATATAAATAAAAAATAATTTAGAAATATCAAATGATTAAAAAATTAAATTTTAGAATACTATTAAATTAAATGAATAATAAAACAAATTTTCTAATATCTTCTTTTCATGTAATATATATTTCTAAATCTATCTTTCTTCTCATTTGTTTGACGAACGGACCAATCAATATTAATCATACCATATTAATGTATGTTCAATTTTTTTATGATACTAAAAAATAAAAAATAAATAAATATAAATATTTTAATAATTTTATTGTTGATAATTTATATTTATTTTACATGTAATCTTTTATTAAAAATAAATATTTTAGTTTAAAAAATTATTATATTAGAAAAGGTTAAATTTGGAAAAAAACGGTTCAATTTTAAAAAAAATTATTATTAAAAGGAAAAAAACTGATAAATGACTACTTAATAAAGGGTAAACTTGAAAAAAAAAACTGTGGATATGTGTGTTGCATTTTTTTTTACGACAAAAAAAATATAATTATAAAAGTAAATTAAAATAATTATTATAATAAAAATAATTTTTACTTATTTTATAATTATTTTTATTGTAAATAACTATTTTAGTCTTAAAAAAAATTAAGTAAAAAAGTGGTTAAATTTTAAAAAATAATCACTTCGGATAAAATTGGTCAAATAATTATGTTAATTTTAAAACAATGGGTAAAATTGAAACACATGTGTGTTAATTTTTTTTATAATAACAAAAAATAATAAAATTATTATATTATAGTTATAAAAGAAAATATAAATATTTTTTAATTTTATTATGTTTATTTTTTAAGTAGTATTTTATTGTAGATAGTTATTTTAGTTTTAAAATTGATTAAATTTAAAAAAAAATTGTCAAATTTTAAAATAAAAAGCAGTTAAATTAAAAAAAAACCACTTAAAAGGGTAAAATTAGAGAAAAATTATATATGTTAAAACCCTTAATCTTTCTATATATAATAGTATAGAAATATAGATAGAAGTATAAGTATAGAATAGTATAAATAAGGATTTTAAACATTCCATTAATTTACGAAGCATATTGAAATATGCACAGGCCGAAAGAGATTGAAAAACTGTTATCTTTTTTTCGTCCTATTTGCATGGCTAATCCCAATATTTCTTTTACGAATATATTATAAAAATAAAATTATATTAATTATTTCAATTATGATAAATGAATAAGTTGCTCAATTTAAATAAAAGTAATAAAATATTTTAATATTGTTCGTTTTAGATGCGTATGTACTTGAATATAATAATATATCTTGCTGATTATGAACGAAGTTAAAGAGTCCTAATTGAACATCCAAAATATAAAACATTCAAATTCTAAATTCTCACTCACCAGTCCACCATCAGTTTTAATCTGCCTAAAGCGATAATCAAAAACACACTTGTGTTCATTTGTAGTTATTTAGAGTTTAACCTGCGCAAATAGATTTGAAGACAAATAGAATATACCCATCATTGCATTGATGAAGAGATGAGGAGGAAAATACATCTCAGCACCTATACTTTTACTTATCCATAACTTTTATATTTTTTAAATTCCAGTACTAATAATATTAATTGTGAAATTTAAATTATTGAACAAAATTAATAATTATTATTATTAAACTTTCTTAATAAGTAATAGTCATAATAATTAATAATAATAATAGTTATTATTATTATAATAATACTGATAATAATAATAATATTAATGCTAATAATAATAAAAATTATTATTATTAATATCATTATTATAATAATAACAATAATAATTATAATTTATTTTATATTATTATAAGAGTAAAATTATAATTTAACAATTTCATCTATTAAAATATTTCTTTTATTATCACATATATAATTTTTCACAAATTTTACCTTCAAATCTCTTTATTATTACCTTTCATCAACTCCACCTTTCCCTCTCTATCCCTTCAAGAACATTCACTCAGAGAACACAAAAATTTATGCAAATAGTTCAATTAAGGCATGAGAAAGAGTGAGAGAACACAAAAATTTATGCAAATAGTTCAATTAAGGCATGAGAAAGAGTGAAATTGAAAATCAATTCAAAAAATCGAAAGAGAGTAGTAGAAACATACAACGCCATGCACAATCAGAATGTGAGCTTAAAAGTCAACTGAGATGAGATTGAATTAAAAGAGAAAGAGTGGGATGGGCTTCAAATTAGCATAACAAGAGAGAGAAAAAAGCTTCTTTTTCCTTGTACAGGGTGAGAGGCATGATAGGCTGTGAAAGAGATAAAATATGTGAATGATCGAATTACAAAATTATGAAATTATGATAAAAGAGGAAAAATGAAAAAAAAAGGTAAAAATTTGTAAGTTACCAAATTGTACTGGGATTTCTTAAAAAATATTTGACACTTATGGAGGGTTTCTAAAACTTATATGTAAATAGTGAAAGAAGGAATTAGCTAAGAAGGAGGGTTGAATTGATCTTTTCAAAAACTTTAGTTCTTTTAAAATTTGTAAAAGAAATTTTAATTGAATTAGAATGACTAACTCAGTATGTAATTATTATTGGAACATGCATTTTCAACCAATTGAAAACATAGTTAACACGTTGATTTCATTAATCAGAGACTCAACCAGACAGATCAACATTTTTCAACAAATTAAAACACATAAACAATTGATTGAAATATTGGGGAATTGTATAGAAAAACAAAATTGATGATAAACTCATAAACAATTTGGGCAACTCATCAAGATTGATTCCATTCGGTAATATAAATAGAATTATAGTTTTAGATTATATCAAATCAAAAGAATACCATACAAAGATTACTAAAAACACATTTCTTGAAGCTCTTTATCAAATAATAATCAAAGAGAGAAAGATCAAAGACATGCACACATATTTTCATATTGTTTCACTTAAAATTGAGCTATATCCAGTTAGTCAAGGCAATCCGAGCCTGGTTTTGCACTATTTCAAAGATTTACACAATCCACCAAAATTACACTTTCGTACTCTTCCTACTCCTTAATATATAAGGTAGTTCTTATACATACTAATAAAACCATATAATTGAATTTAATTTTTTAAAAATATGAAAAATGTACCAAATTAGTTTTTATTATCAAGAGTTACAATATGCAATAAGATAAGGTTGGAAGTCGTACATCGATTAGAAATTGGACAATTTTATATTATATAAATAGAGTGTAAATATCATATTATAAGTTGATTATATGAGATTGAATTAAACTTAAAAAATCAATCTTCTAACATGGTATCAGAGTTGTTATTGGACCGCTAAAGGACCATCCATATACAAATCTCAACTTACAAGTTATTAATAGATAAATAAAGAATAAATATAAAATCATGTAAATAATTATAAAATGTTTATGAAAAAAAAAATAATAGTTTTTATAAAACAAGATGTGATCGTAATAAAGACAACAGAAAGTATTTCTTATTGAGTCAAAACTTTAAACTGAATGAGATTAATCTAGATGTAAAATTTTCACACTAAAAATATATCATAACTAAACTCTTATGTTTAATATAGTTAATGATATATAAAACAATTAATAGGTGTTACGACAATCCCAATTACTAATTAAGAAAACCAATATTAAATGAAAAGTTAATATTAAAGAAAGAGAGTAAAAAAAATGTACTGACAGTATTAATAAATGTACAACCATTTACACAATAATATTTTTTCTATTTGTCTTCATCGTCATAGCATATAATAAGTGTCACAGAAGAAAACATTAATATAAGGTGGAAGGTTCGGATACAGCGAAAGAAATTCTAGTAACTAATATTTTTGTCGATGAAAAAAATAATATAAAATTATTATATCATCATAAAAAAATATCTATTCTTGCAAAGATTATTTTCATATAATCGTATCACTAATGATATGTAATTGAAGGAAAACGTTTTATTTTATATTGTCATTAAACTCTAAACATTATTACTTCCGTGTCTTTTGAATGGTTAAAAGCTTTTAATATTTTGATAAAAAATGTAATAAATTTACTTGTTTCTCATTAAATGGTTTGTCGTCCTTTTTTATTATTAGTAAAATCATATTACTTATAATTTTTTTTTCCATGATATAGGTCAGCGTTAATAGAAAAGTAGTCATATAAGATATAATTAATTTTTCTCAATTTGATGAATGAGTTATTGTGTCAATGAAAATAAATAAAAATAACAGTTTTTCAAAAGCCTGACACTGGAAAAGTAAGGAAGTGATGAAGATAAGATATTAATAAATGTTATTGATTATATTAATTATATTAAAATATAAATCTATAAAATTATCTAATATCATCTAATTAAAAAGATAAATTAAATCGATAAAAAATAAAACAGAAAAAAGAGTGATGTTGGAGTCTGTAAGCCAAACCAGGGTCTCTCTATAAATAGAGTGCTTCCCTCTCTCACTCATTCTCATCCCTCTCACTTTTTTCAGTCTTTTTCTCTGTTTGTAGCTCTTTCTCTCTGTTCATAGTTCTTTCTCTCTCTCTCTCTCTCTCTCTCTCTCTCTCTCTTTCTCTCTCTCTCTCTCTCTCTCTCTCTCTCTCTGTTCATAACCAACGTTTGCGATGGAGGGAGGAGTACCAGAGGCTGATGTCTCTGCCTTCAGAGAATGTCTCTCCCTCTCATGGAAGAATCCCTACATTCTTCGGCTCGCTTTCTCTGCTGGAATTGGTGGTCTTCTTTTTGGCTACGACACCGGTAATAAATCAAATCAATTCAAACATTGTTCTCTCTTTTCTACTGTAGTTTTCTCATGATCAATTGTTTCTTCTCGTAAATTATTCGTTGAAATAAAATTCTTCAAAACAAGTGTCAGTGATTGCTTTTATGTCTTCGGTTTCGAGTTTGCGATTGATCGGTTGGTGTATGTTTTGGCAGGGGTCATATCTGGTGCTCTTCTGTATATTAGGGATGATTTCAAAGCTGTGGATAGGAAGACATGGCTTCAGGTAATTGAATGCATGATACTTATCACACCAAAGAGTCAAAACAATGAAATATAAATGAAAACCGTTTTTATCATTCAATTAAACTCAACCTACATGAATCCTCTGTTTTTATTTAATGGAAGTTAATGTTCTCATCATTTTTTTTTTCTGTCACAATAAGCAAAGTTGCACGCAGAAACACACGCATATGGTTTTGTACCTCTATCCTTTGTCACGATTTGGAGGATTTTGTAATCCATTCAGTTATTGTGGGTTTGGTTTGGAGAGAAGAAAGATGAGGGAGGGAAAAAGAGATAACAAAAAGGAAAGATAGTTATCAGAATATAAACAATTATATTACACCTTTTTTTTTCTATAAAAGTTGTTCAAGTTTTTTTAATTTAAATTATTTTTTAATATAATTAAAAATGAATTATCTATAATATTTCTTTCAAATTTTTTATTTTAATATATAATTAATAGATTTTATATTAATTAAAGTAAGGATATAATTAAACAAATATGTTATTTGAAATTTAAAAATAGAAAACAAAAAAGGAATAACTTTTTATAAATTAAGGATATAATTAAAAAATTATTATTTTGAAATTTAAAGTATAACAAATGAAAAGGAATAACTTTTGTTTCAAAAAATTGACTTTTGAAAAAGGTAGGAGGAGGTATCTAACAAACAAATAATACATATATTTTCTCATTATTTTTCTACAAGAGACAAAATTATTTTGTTTCATTTTTTTATTGTGTTTTTTCTATAAAATAGAATATAAAATATTGATCGACAAGTCATTGGTTTTAAAATTTGTTTATTTATTTTTTCATTATGGTATCGTAATTACCTTTTTCATGTTATAGTTACAAATTTTATTTAGAATTTATTTTAAGGATTTGATGTTACTTAAAGTATTTTCTGATGTCAGTTATGGTTTTTGTTTGATTTTACGTTTTTGGTATATTACTCAGTTTGTTCTGTTCTGCATATTTCCTCGAACTTCACAAGAAACGCAGTACTGAACTCACTTTTTAGTCGGTAATTTATTACGACGTTTGACTTTCTCACTATTTTTTATTCTTAAATTACTGTTGATGTTACAAAATACGAGATCATTTATTGTGGTGGGTTGATCTCTCTTCATAGAATTTAAAAAAATTTAGTTTTATATGTATCAAATAATCTGATTTTTAAATATTTTTTGCTTTCATATATTTTACAAAATATCATTTTTTATGTTTTGTTTCGAAAAATTTTGTTTGAGATACTATTAGAAAATTTTTAATACTGATATTGTGTTTTTTTTAATTTTATCTTTATCACTGAAAATGATTGTAAGTTTTTTCATCGGATATGCGTTCCAAAAGATAATGAAATTAAAAAAAAAATAATATGTTGAAAAAAAAAAAAGCAAGAGGAAC
>Ga0214544_1000590_pt1 | contig 68519 bp, 34 predicted proteins | sample CNSS3metaG_FD_160074 | JGI IMG/M metagenome (GOLD analysis project Ga0214544, IMG submission 160074) | Root nodule microbial communities from cowpea collected in UCLA plant growth center, Los Angeles, California, USA - CNSS3 | ecosystem: Host-associated > Plants > Roots > Nodule | place: USA... | reverse complement strand
CAGACGAAGCTTTTGAAGGTGACACGGGAATTCAGAAGTTTGTAGCAATTGCTCTACCTAACAATGTCATGGATATAGTTGATCCTTCATTAGTGTCTGAACAAGACTTTGATGGGGAAAGTGAAGAGTCTGAGTGTGAAGAGAAAGCTATACGGAGGAAGAATGAGATTGAAGGCACGACTAAAGGTTTGATTGAGGATTGCTTTGTGTCTCTGATGCAAATTGGAATTTCTTGCTCTGCAAATGCACCTAGTGAACGAATGTCAATCACTGTGGTCATCAACAAACTACATACTATGAATAACGTTTATACAGATAAAGTAGCATGGAAGCGAAGGAAAAAAAGATATGATAATGATATCTAAATTTGCAATATCATTTTTCCATTCCCGTAATTGATCACTTCACAGAAAAAAGTAAAAAGTGTAGGTCTAAGTAAACTAGGCTCACTGGGACATAGTGGGCAATGACTGCAGCAGCCTGTTAACCCTCCACCGTTGGGAGAGGAAGGTTTTTGCTGCTCTGTGAAACCAGCCTCACGCAGTGCCCTACACTTTAGGACTCAAGAGATCTAAGCCTTCGCTCAAATATCCCGTGAGTCAGCTCTCAACTTGGAGCGGGCAGCCCAGCATTTTGCAACCAAAGCCCAACCTAGAGAAGCCACAGAATTATCCCACCACCATAATGCCCTCACTTGAGTCACAAGCTGGCGTTACTCAACTCGGCGAGTTAACATCCTTGTCAGAACATTTATAAAGTCTTGGTTGATTTGTGTTTTGGTCAATGTGGGACTAATAAACATGATCACATAACACCTTCCGAGGTTACACGCAAAGATGTAATTGAAGTGATTGAAAGAACATGATATTAAGTTATCTGTACTTTGTGCTTACCTATAAAGTGCTTACGATGGCATAAGAATCTCACGTTGAGAACCTTTTTTCTGAAATCTTGTTGGATCTTCACAATTACTTGAACATGTTAAGCATAGAATTGTTCTGTGATTTGGCTTCTTTAACCTTTTTCTCACCTCTTTCCAAAATCATCTTCAACTCTCATTTCCCCAACTTCTCGTCATCCCGTCACCCTTTTTGCTCACATCTGTAAATAGGAGCTGCTCATCATCCCGTCACCCTTTTTGCTCACATCTGTAAATAGGAGCTGCTCATGCCAATTTACTGTCACTTTTTCTAACATCTGTGAATGGGAGCTGCTCATGCATATTTTAGTAATTAAATCCTCATAAAAATATTTAGTATTAAAAAAATATTAAATTTTGAAAAATAACAATATTTTAACTGTTTTTTATTTTACGATTCTAAGATGATTTGTAAGAAAATCACTATACAAAATAGAGATTACAAATTATTTGTCTTCCACAATCGACTATCTCTTTTCTATAACTGATTATTATTTTAATTTAATCATATATTACTATTCATATTTACGTTTTATATTATACCAAAATAAATAATGAAAATAATAAATAAATTTAATTATATTAATGCTAAATAATTATTTTTTAATATGAAATTTAAATTTAATCGATGAAATTTTTATTTTAGTATATATTTTTAAATTGAAATGTAAGATGTCATAATTAAATATTTATAAATTTATCTTATTATTATTATTATAATAAAATGAATAATTAAAATATAAATATTAACATCATAAATAAAATAAAATGTATTTGTTTGATTTTGATAATTTATTTTAATATATTTTTATCATTAAATGAGTTTTTGTTTATTAAAACTTTATGATAATTGTGTATTTTACTTAATTTTAACTTTCATTTATGTAAGACCCACTTTATTCTCTGTCCTAATTTTTAAAGGTTTACCCTAATCAGTTGGGCCTAAGACTGACCCATAGGGTGTCCAAGACCCTAAACTGCCATAACACCCTCATTTGCTGTCACTTTTCAGAAATCAGTTTTCCTCACTCTCTCTTAGAACTACATCGGTGCTCTGCTAGGGTTTGGTCTCAATCTTGGTCAAGCTAGCTTAATCATTTTTCTGCTCCACGTAAGTTGTTTTTCAACCCATGGTCTGTCTTTTCCAGTTTGAGTTTCGTGGTTCCAACTAGGGTAACCGTAGTAAGATGTCCTTCCTCTGGTGTCCCTGTTTCTAGGTCACTAAATTATCCTAGGAGCTGTGGTGCTTCTCTACTCGTACTCAAAACCCTCACAGTAGCTCTTCCAAGTAAGGGAAGCTAGGGTTTCGTATTTTAAATTTATTTTGCCTATTTTTGGTTCTATTTTGCATTTCTGGTGTTTGTGTGGTGTTCATGATGGAATGAGTATGCATTGTTTGCTGTTTTGGATGGATCTCTGGCTTTGCAGGCGTGGAACAGTGAGGGAGAACTGTTATTTTCGCCCAAGCAAACTCGTCTCGCCTAGGCGAGAGTAGTAGAAGCTCGTCCAGGGTTTTTTGCTCGAGCACTCGCTCAAGCAAAAAACTGAGTTTTGAGCGACGCACCATCTCGCTCAGGCGAGATGGCCTCGCCTAAGCGAGAGTTCGCGAACCTCCCAGGGCCTCTGTTCGTAGTCTCGCCTAAGCGAGAGTCTGCAGCATGAGCGAGAGCACTCCTCTCGCCTGAGCGAGGGCTCCTAGCTTGAGCGAGACCTTACGCAGACCGTGTTGTTTTCTCACATAATTATTGTTGGTTGTATGATTGGCTGGTTTTTCTCTATTTAAAATAGGAAGTATGTGAATATGCATGTAATATCTGATTATATGGGCTGGAGTGGATGAGTTTGGTATGACCCTTTCATGAAACATGAATAGGATGGTTGGTTATAAATGTTGGCATGGAATTGTATGCATGATAACTTTATACTTGGTTGGTGAGACATGATTTTGGTGTGGTTTAGGACGTAATTCCATGAATCTCTAGGTGAGATCTCATGGTGGTGCCTCATTGGTCAGGACGTAATTCCATGACCCCTATTAGTGGGAGCTCATGGTGGTGCCTCATGATTAGGACGTAATTTCATGAAGGTTCGTGGTGGTGCCTCATTATATAATTTAGTAAGGATTCAAGTAAGGATTGCATCCTAACACTCTAAAGAGTCAGTTAGTCTCACGTAGAGCGTACTGACTCAAGTGGTGAGAGTAGCAAGAGACCCTAGCCTTTGGCAAGATAATGACCTTTGATGTTCCTCATCTCGACCTCCCAAGCTTATGGATATGTGGCTCTTACAGTCTTCCACATAAGTCGTTGCAACTTTTTTTTCCAAGGTATTTCTTTCAAAAGTTGGAGTATAAGTGCCTCACACAAAATCATTAATAACACTCCAGGTAAAAGCTCTTGTAGTGTAGGCAAAAGACCTTTACATGTGCAGTGAAAGCAGTGAAAGTCAGATGATGTCAAATTGAAATAAAAATGAGGTAAAGAAAATCAGAGTCACACGTAAAATTCACCTTTTGTTGGTTTGAAATAAAGGTGCATGTTGCAGCCATTGTTTCCCACCTAGGTCTTCAATGAGTAGCTCTAAGAACCATGTCTAATAGCCCTTTTTCTCAACCTCTACAACAGCATATGCTATAGGTAACATTTATTCATTCCTTTCTCTTTCCATTGTTGTTAATAACTCACGTCCATTCTACCTTTGAGAAAGCACCCATCAAACCCAATGATAGGCCTACAACTTGTGAAAGTATCCTTGCATGCCTTAAAATATGCATAGAATCTCTTGAAATGTTGAACTGAAATGATTGTAAAATGATATTTGAGTAAACTATGAATTGTATTGATCATTTTGTATGTATTTGAAAGTTGTATTTGTTAAATTGGTTTTGGGTAAAACCTCTCAAAATGGTTTTGTTGTCAATGAAACAAAAATAAAAACAAGGATTTAAACCTTATTTTCATTGTTTTTGCTCAATCGAAAATGGGACTGCTAGTCAACCTCTACATCTATCAAATTTTCACTTAAATGAAAAAAATTTCACTTAAGTAAGGCAATTATCATTCAAGTTAAAGTAAACTATTGCTTTTGAGACAACAAACAATCTTTCTATCTTCTTATCTATGGTAGATTGTATTTGAATGATTATTATAAATATAAAATAAATGTTAGATTGCGTATTTTATTTATTTGTACTTTTGTTTAAGTGAATTATATTTTATGAAAATAATTATCGAGAATAATAAGACATATATGAATTTAAGTTTAATTATCTTAAATGATTTGTATATTGAATATTCACACCTGTCTTATTTCAAAATTAATAATTTTGTTAACATTATATTAAAATTTGAAGTGATTAATAATATTTTATTTTAATTAATAATTTATTAAGAATGAATTTATTATGAAATTACGTGGACTTTTTTATTTTTAAATTTCTTATTTTAAAAGATATTTTATGACACTAATGTTGTATAGTACTTCAATATGGACAATTACCATGCATCTGTAAATAAATTATACATTATACAGTAAGTGGTTAATTTTATTTTAATTATAATATTGTATAAAATAAATAAATTAAATTCGAAGTTATACATATTTTTAGTTATTATTATAAATTAAATTATTTTAATTATTAAATAATCATTTTATATGATTAAAAATTATAACAATAAATTATTTAATATGTATATATGATGTAAATAGGATTAAGTATGTTTTTAGTTCTTGAACTTTGATCCAAAATTAGAAATTTTTCCTGTCCAAAATATCGATATATTTTGATCCCTAAACTTAAAAAATGAATGAATATAGTTTTTTTAACCAAATTACTTTAACTTTTTTGACATGTCGAATGTGTTTCATGTTAGTATTGAAGTTGTTTACATCATTTGACACATTCCCGATTCGACATCTGTTGGGAAATGTATTTGACACTTCAAAAAAAGATGACGTAATTGGGTTAAAAGGATTATATTCATTCATTTTTAAAGTTTAGGGACCATAAATTTAAAAAAAAATCAGCATAGTGTATTAGATCGGTTATTATTAGAACCGATCTAATAGGTGAGTTTCTAAAACCTACGAAACCCTTTTCTTTTCTTCCTTCTCGCGCCTCATTGTTCTATACATCACCTTCCTCTTCGTTCTCGATGTGCCATTGAGCCATTGATGAAGTTGCAGACCACCACTACACTATTCTCACCACTTGCAAACCACTGTTGTTTTGGCAACACTGTGAACCGCTGAAGTTTCTCCGCTTCCCGCCGTTCACCATCGTTCTTCTTCTTCCTCCCTCGCCTCCTCCACTCGCCTCCTCTACCATGAACCACCGTTGTAGTCGCACCAAACCTCCGCCATTCTCGCCACACTAGAAACCACTGCTTCGTGGCGCCGTTCTCGCGCGATTCTGTTCTCCTCGTGGCGCCATTGACGTTGTTGTTGTCGTCGCCGTCATTCAGTCATCCACGATCCACAATCGTCCACGGTCCATAGTCATCCACGGGTGCTCCATTTTTGAAGCCATTGTCGCTATTGTTGCTTCTATGAGCCTCCAAAGGTAGAATTTCTCCTTTGTAGTCTCTGTGAGCCTCCAAATGTCACCACCTTTGTGCTCAGAAGAAGCTTGCATCCTCTTCTTTGTAGCAATTACTCTACCGAGTTGTCTCTGTCATTGTTACATTGATTGAGGTTAGTTTGTATGCCCTTGTTGGCTTCTCTTGTTTGAATTTGAAATTGAAATTGAAATTGTTGGCTAGTTTGTTTGAAATTAAGATTGAAATTGAAATTATTGGTTGTTGTTGTTGATTGCCCTTGATCTTTTTTATCATCGTCATTGCAAACTTTATTACAATTAAAATTGTTGGCTGCCCTTGTTTGAATATCAAACTTATATATGTTTAGTGTTGTTCCTTCCTGAGGCCAATAACATGTGTCTTATATATCAAAATTGAAATTATATTTTTTAATATTCTACTATATACAATATAGTAGAGAAGGAGAATTGGAAGGTCAAACTGTTAGACAAGAATATTTGTTGTCTTGAAAGTATTAGATTACTTTCTAGAATAATACTTTTTGGAGAATGAGAATGTATTAGATTACATAAGTAAGAACCATGATTACTTCATGTAGTTTGGGTTTATGGAACATTTTTTTAAACCAAGTTCTCAAGTTCTGTAGTAATGGATCGAGGTTGGATGAATGCAATTCGAATCAGTGATGTCTATGAGAATGACATTGAAGATTTTCTACAATTTGCTCAACGACATGGGATTACCGTGAATGGAAAATATTATTGTCCCTGATTTAATTGTTTGAACGGGAGATGACAAGAACTTAACTTGATACGAGAACATCTTCAATGTGATGGTATCCTAAAGAGTTATACAACGTGGACCTAGCATAGTGAAGTTGTACACCTACCAACCGTATCTCGAAGTCAATAGTTTAATCCACATTGTGAGGATCTCATGGAAGATATGATTGAAGATATTGGACAAGAAAATTTAAAATCAGCATGCGTCTATGATTCATTGGAAGATGATTCAAAAAAGGCTTTAATTATATCCCGATTGTACGAGTTTCACTCGTTTGTCAGCGACATTAAGATTATTTAACATTAAAGCGAAAAATGGGTTGACTAATAGAAGTTTTATTGAGTTACTAGAATTGTTGCATGTAATGCTCCTAGAGGGTAATACATTGCCAACCCGTCATTATGAGGCGAAAAAGATATTATGTCCCACGGGTATGGAGTACCAAAAAATTTGTGCTTGTCCTAATGATTGTATTATTTATAGAAAAGAGTTTGAAACATTGACCAAGTGTCCAAGATGCGGAGTATCATGATACAAAGTAAAGGATGATGATGACAATGAAGATAACATGAAGAAGACTATAGCAGCTACCCATCTACAAAAGCAAGCTCTGAAGCGATTGATTAAGGCTAAGACACATGTAGACATAAACCCTTAGACAGGCAGACCTATAAGGCCAACCCATTAGAATTTTTCTAGCTATTTGGGAGTGCTAGCATGAACAAAGGTGTCCATTTTGGAACTAGATTGGGATCATGTGTCAAAAGTAGATAAAAACATGATTTGGCAGGATATTTGTGTAAGTTAACTTGTCAACTTATGAAAATTTACTACTTATTTCTATTGTCAACTTACAAATATTTACTACTTATGAATAGGAAAACTATGAATTCGACACTTCTAATTTCTTAAGGAGGAGGATAATGTCGTTAGTAGCTACAAAATGGAGAGCCTTCAAGACGATGTTGTCAAGCTTCTATGTATTTGGGAAATACAAAGAAAAGTCTCCTTGTGAGATGTATGGCATAGATGAGCAAACATGGGAAGCATTTGTTCAAAGTCGACCGGATCTCGCTTGGGAGGTATATTTCTCTATATATATATTACCGTTTAAATATTATTATATGTAATCTGATTAACCATTTATATATATTACTGTTTTAACAGGAAAAGAGAAAGAAAGCATAAGCTATACAAAGAAAAAATGAAACACCACACAAGCTTTCTCGTGGAGGGTATGATTTGCTGAAGTAGAGAATAATGTTTGCTGAAGTATAAAAACAAATGGACTCAACAGATTCAAATGAAGGACCTCTAAATCCTCCATCCCTTCCCAATCGACATGAGAAATGGAAGTTGGCTTGTATTAAACCATGAGGCAAAATGACATCTAACAAGTCACAAGTTATTGCTGAAAAAATTGTAAGTTAGTAACATATTATGCCTTAACAAGTTATTCAATTTGTTGTATGACTAACATAATTGACTTATAGAGCATAATTCAACATTATGTTAACATGATTCTCTTGTAGAGCAAAGTACACAAGGAAGTTTTGTTCCCTAGGGTCATCAAGACATATTGACCACTGCTCTAAGTACTGAAGAGCACCCTGATCGTGTACGTACTGCTAGTTATGGTGTGGGTGTGAGACAATACTTTGGATGTTATCAGAGGTAAAACACCACATAGACAGCTCCTATCACACCTGAGATTATGGAGCAATTAACTCAGATGATAAAGGCACAAGTAGCTGATGAATTAAGGCGTGAATTTGATCAACGATGGGAGTCCATGTCTCAGCAACATAATGTGGAACAAGAAGATGATGAAGAGGAGGTCACAGAGATGGAACTCTCGTACAAGTGTAGGGTGTATGTTGGAGAGGTCCCTCCTCGTTTAGTTGCCATTGGGAGATTGTATCCAAGGGGATCAACCATGCACACTGTGCAAATGTCAGATGATTTGGCTAGAGTGGTAGTTGAAGATATTAAAGATGCCACAAGTGCAATTCCAGTGCCCACAGAGGAGGTGAAACTAGTGGGAGAGGCACTAGGAACATTCATATCATGGCCTAAACAATTAGTTAAGGTTGTTACAACAAAGAAGAAGGTATATTATTTTTCTTATCAAGGAAACAATTCATAATTTAACACAAACTTTGTATTTAACTTTGCTATTATATTTTATAGGTTCATAGTGGGCAAAAGTCCCTAGTTGCATGTGCTTTTAGCCTTGAGGCCCATTCCCAGTCCAAACCTAAGCAAAATTTTAGTCCAATTCATGAATTGGCCAGGGTAGTCGGAGATCTTTTTCAATCACCACTTGCCATTCCTTGGGATAAAATAGTGTTCAGTGTTGATAATAGTGATATACCACTATATCTTCACATGAACGATGTGTATGAAATCATACAGGGGAGTCAGATGCTGAACATTGCAGTTATTCAACTATGGATTCTGTAAGTACAATTTATGTTATACTATGAATAAATGAAATCAATAATTGTCTCTAAACTTTATGGTTTGGATGCAGGTATCTAAATAAATACGTTGCCAAAAGGGGGGATGCTTATGTGTATGGTTTCTTTGAGCCTCAGCATATACAAAAGTCTGGAAATAAACATATGGAATGTCAAACATACATTCAAAACTGGATGGGGAAATCAAAGAAAAGAATATACATGGCACCTTATATTAATGCGTAAGTTCAACTTAGACACTTTAGCTATTAATTTACTAATTCAAACAAATAATTAAATTTCTTGTTTAGGTCTCATTGGCAATTGGTGATTATTTGTCCATTGGAGAATATTGTAGTTTGGTTATGCTCATTGCACAATACCATGCCCTCAGCCATGAGAAATATTCTACAGAGGTATGTGGTAGTGACTTTATAATGTGTTATTTATGTCATCAAATATGTTGTAAATGACTAGTGCCTTAACTTTGTAGTGCTCTAAATGTGTACAATATGTTGGGTGGTAAATCAACTTCATCTTCCTAAAGCTTCAAAGTGATTTCTCCTAAGGTATAATTTTCCATTGACTGTATTTTATGTTGTATGATTTGGTCATTTTTTCGTATATTAATTAATATAAATTTCATCATATATTAGTATAATAAGCAACAAGGAAGTTTTGAGTGTGGATACTATGTCATGTACTAGATGTGGACCAAAGCTCGTGTTGCTATCAAAGATTCTTGGAATGAGGTAAAAAAATAAAAAAGATTCCTCTTTGAAGCATGTTATCAAATATTTAACTAATATGCATTGAAATCTTAGAACTATAGGTTTTTGACAATGTTGAACAATTGGGATCTAAGAAGATTGATGAAGTGAGGACTGAATGGGCCAAGTACTTCTTGCAATATAAAAATTAGTTGATATGTTTCTTTTTATTTGTTGGATTAGATGTGTTTATGACTTAGGAAATATTTTGGTCAAATCCATTGTTGGATTTGAATTGATGTTTAATTATGTACTGTATAAACTGCTTGTGCTGTCTGGTTCTGGTTTTGAATGCAACAAGTTTTGGTTAGTTGCAAATACAAAACCAACTTAAAAAAAAAAATAGACAATATTAGATCGATTGTAACCTTAACCGATCTAATATGTGCTCTATTAGATTGGTTAAGGTTACAACCAATCTAATTTTTTCTGTTCCATTTTTAAGTGATCTTAGTTATATTAGTTCGGTTTTAGCGTTAACCGATCTAATATAACTTCTTTGATGTTTCTTTGTGTGGGCATCTTAAGATCGGTTATCTGAAATCGATCTAATATGTAAATATTAGATCGATTTTATACAACCGAAATAAGTTGAAGACATATTACATCGGTTGATATTAGATCGGTTCTAGAACCGATCTAATACATGCTTCATAACCGATTTAATATGACCTTTTTCCACTAGTGTTCATGCCACCTACAACAAAAAATTTTCACTTTTACCACATATAACCCTATTTTTTTACATGTTTTTATGGTCTTTGTTATAATTTTCTTTCAATTGTTTATTGTATTGTTTTTTCCTCTCACATGCCTCCTTTATGACTTTTAGGCTCATTGATTTTGTGTTGTCATTATTATGAAACATGTAGCCTACATTTAAACAAATTTCTTCAATAAATTGTATTTCTAATCAAATTTTTGTGTGGCATTTTACATCTACTCTCATTTACTTTATATTGTTAAAAAAAATTAAGTTCACAACTTAAACTTAAAAATCGTTTACAAAATTTGTTATCATAAATTTAATATTTACTTTATAAATAATCATAAAAATTACTTTAATAATAAATTGTCGACTACAATGAAGATTTAAATATTCTATAACGATTAGTTTGGTACAATTTTAAAATGAAATTGATTACTATCATTTAACAATTTTACATTTTTTTTCAGTATTAATTATAATTTACTGTAGTTGTTCCATTTCCCTATTTAATTTTTCGTTAGTCATATTATTTCTGATTTGTATTTTCCATTTCCATATTTACTCAATGATAACACTGTCGTCAAACGATCAAAATAATACTATTTATCTATAACAACTTCAGTATTGTTAAGAAAGTAGCCAAAAAATTAGTATAGGTTAAGTTAACCCTAAGTCGTCTCCCAACGAATATGGAATTGATTTTTAACTAGTTAGTTCTTATAATATCTACACAAAAGAGTTAGTCAAATAAAATAATAAAAATATGAAAGATAAAATAAGATAGAAACAATAGTAAAGAAAAATAGGTCGATTCCACTGCTTTTTCAAAATAGGATTCATCATTGGTTTCCTAAAGATTGTTGTTGTTGATTTCTTGTTTAAGACTTCAAATTAATCAATGTAACTTCTCAATCAAAAGCAAGAACTTTGTAGATTAATCTTAGTAAATTTAACCAAAGTAACTTCTCAATTAAATATTACTAATCCTAATCATCTTCATTCTTTTACCTCTTATATCTAGTAAAAAGCTAATTAACCAAAGTAACTTCTTAATTAATTCTAATCTAAGTTTTCACCTTTAATCAAAGTAACTTCTCAATTATTAGTAAAAACTCATTCAACCATATGCAAGTTTCTAAAATTAATCAAAGTAACTTCTCAATTAAAATTTAAAAACCCTTGGACTCATATGATTGTTATGTTATGCAGATTTAACACCGTGCTAACTTGCTACAATGTAGAAATCATTACTTTTACTAAATTAAGAACCAAAGGACATAGATGAAAATAAATCTCAACAAGAATCAAAAGAACAAACAAATTAATTGATCTAACCTCAGAATCCAATTAAGAAATCATAATGGAATCAAACCAAGAAGTTTAGCCTTTCATGAAATGCAAAATAAAAATCAAAGAAGAATAGAGAGAAAAAGGAAACGGAATTAGGCCCCCCTAAGGGTTCCTAAACTTCGGAGTCTCGAGCTTGTTCCCTCTTTCTGCTTCTCCCTTGGCCTCTTTATATAGACTTCAACTGGACTTGGACTTTATCTGTTCGGTTGCTAAAATATTTTATCTTTATTTAATTAATTAGCAGCTTAATTTCTGTCTAATTTTAATTATGCCCCTCTTGTTTGACAATTTTTACAATATTGACCAAAATTTGACCAGGGTTGACCAGAGTTGACTACTGCTTTGACCTGTTGACCAATTTGATTGTCCTATTAGATGCTAACACGTGGCAGTGCAGACACTCTCTCCAGAATTAGGGTTTCTACTAGTTGGAGGTGCAATGACGGTTGCTACGACGCAAGGCATGGAAGTTGCCATGGTTGTGCGGTGCTAGCTCGTAGTACTGGTTCATTCACGGTGGTGCAAAGTTTTGGTGCGGTGGTCACGCAAATCTGGTCCGCTGTATGCACTGTTGGTGCGCGAGGATGTTCACGGAACTGTGGTGGCGGCGCTGCAGTTGCATTCATTCATGGTGGCCAGGTACAACAGTTGTTGCGGAACGAAGATGAAGGTGTTGCTACTGTAGGGACTCATGCGTCACCATGAGTTGCGGGTTCGTTTCTGGTTCTGATGTTTGCGTTAATGGTGGTCCGCGTGCAGGTTGCTGTGATGGTCACGGTGGCTCCTGGTTCTGTGCGGTGGCTTCCATGGAGGTTGGACATGACAAGTGCAGTGAAGCATGGCGGCTGGAACGGTGGCACTACCATGGAGGTCGAAGTTCTGCGTCAGAAGTGATGGTGAAGGTTCGAATTACTGCCATGACTGGTTCTTCTCCAGCGACGAGCGGCGCGATGGTGACAGGTGATGGTTAGTTCAAGCTCGTGGTGGTGGAGTTACGGTGGCCGGCGATTGATGTAGGTGGCGGCTGCCGTGGAGGGTGGTCATGGTGATGGAAGGAGAGGAGGAAAATTAGGGTTAGGGTTCCATTTTTGGAGATAGTGACTTGTCAGTGTATGATTGGTTAGTTTAGTGAGTGGAGGATCATGACACGTGTCATCATGTGGTTGGAGATATTTAGAAGGTAAGAATTGTCACATGGCGTGATCTGGTTGAGTGTAGTTTAAGTGGTAGGAGGAATGTGTAAATAAGAACTGAGGGTGCATTTAGCTCCTAATTTATTTTTTTCTAGAATTTTCTGATTTTGGACTTATTTTGTAACTCTGAATATTTCAAATCCAAACTTTTAATGACCCAAATTAAATTTCAGTTGCATTAACAAACGTTAGAATATCCAATAATATTTTATGCAACTAAAATCAATTTTTACGCCATTTTTACCTTACGTACTCAATAAATCCAATAATCACATATCCTAATTAAATCAATCCTTAAGCACAAAAATTCAATTAAATACCCAGAATTAAACACTGAATCAGAATTTACTTAAAATAAATAAATAAAAAGTAATTGAAAGTCAAACATCATAATTTTATTATCCCCAAACGGGGCAAAATTTGAATTTCATATAACGTCCTAAAATTCGAATTTAGCAAAATCCATAAAAACCATAATCGTTTTACAATGTCTCGGAACAACCAAATGAAAACTTAAAATCATAAATGATTATAATGCAATCCTATGCTAAACCACTCTCCAACGCTATGCGTCAATAGCATCACTTGAAATATCATTTGCTACCGTGTAACAAGTCACACAATCATCGCCAAACACAAACAGAAAGGGTGAGCTCATAAATAATTAACACATAAGTTAATAAAATCAACATACACCCAACCATTTTATTCTAATTAGTTCTTGGCCAAGACCTTAATTCCCCAAGGCTTTTCATCCTACAAGTTACACAAATAATGGAACATGGACTCAGGATATATGATGCTCCCATGAACCTGCCCACTCGTGGTCTTGCCTCTACGAACCTCCCTGCTCGTAGTGCAACTCTACAGACCTCTCCGCCCGTAGTCTAACACACGTGATCCACCAACTACGAACCTTCCCACTCGCAACATCTCTCAAATGTGAGCACGGAACATACGAACCTCCCCGCTCGTATCCTCACACGAGAGTATGAGGATATGAACCTCCCCACTCATATCATCACATGTTCACCACCATCCACAAACCTACCCGCTCATGGCACAACATCTCCTAACCAACTCTTACATCATAGCACACAAACGCATACAAGAATACCCACTGCCTGTAGCGCTATCACCTGACACTACCTAAGCGTCGTCAAGCGAAAATCCTGTGCAAACTACTGGCGGGACATACTCGTCACCAGGCACCAGGTAGTAATCAAACCCACTATCTCAGGGTCTATCGCCTGGCGGGGCACACCTCACTGCCAGGCACCACACGTTGCAAGGAACATCTGTGATTGACTATCACCTAACGACCACTCCTATACCACTAGGCGCTATATCAGTAATGCACCAACTACTGTTTTTAGCACCTAAACCAGACCATAGTTTAATCCAATTCATCCCAATGCAATAACATTTATTCTCAAATTATTGCTTAACTCCAAACCCATACTCACAACACCTATATTTCAATCTTTTATACTTACCATGCAAGTTTACCCAATTACTTCAAGACTAACACTGTAAAAGAAGCATCACCAAGTCATCATCACATACCACACCTAATCGGCACTAGTTCTAATCACAAAACCTACCAACAAATCCAGCTCGTTTAAACATCATACACTTATCCCCTCTTTTTAGCATTTCAATCCATTCTTCCACCTATAGGTCCAAAGTCACCAATTCCCACATTAAAGCATCTAAATTCTCAACCTTTCTTAATCATTACTCTACATCTTTTCTTCTTATCTCCAACTAATTAAACCACCAAGGCAGATTCCATACTTATCCTACTTCTCACATTGCCTCAATCACAATGAATTCCTGTGCATTAATTCTTCCTGTTTTATTGACCTAATTTCTATTCCAATTCATTCTACTAAATCTTTCTCACAACCAACCAATTCAAGGCACACAAATTGCCTTTGTACCAGTCGTTGCCTGGCAGCAAGTAGGGTGCTGCCAGGCGGTACATCAACACTTGGGTAAAACCCTAGGTTTTCTGTACCTACGAAGAACCCGAAATTTTCTGAATTTGATCTAGATGCCAATTGCACCACAACACAATAATTCGCACATAATTTATCAAACCAACACCCAATAATATTATTCTTTACGCATCATACAACCCTTGAGCTATGAAAAGTCAAATTACAGCATTTGCACTTCCAAACCTAACCTCTACTCCTGGTTACTCATACTTAACTACTCCAAAGCACCATCATAACCGCAATTTCATAATTTTTATACATTTATCACATAATCAAAATTCATAGGATTATATTTCAGAAGTCCTAAGGACTCCTTCATCAAACAACACACCAAAAACATCACTGTCATTGTCGCACCGCTTGGCGGATATTCATCGCCGCTAAGCAGTTCATATCAGAACCCAAAAAACAGGTTTTTTTGGGCAAAAACCCAAAAATTAACAAAAATAGTGTAAACAAAAGGGATTTCATGCAATTTTGATCACAACAAAGCACAATATATTATACACGAATAAAACATACGAAAGCAGCTCCCCTTACTTGGTAATCCTTGCTCCAAATGAACTTCTAATCTTTGTTATATGATGCCCAAAAGCCTCCATTTGCTTCTCCAAAACTAGCTCTCACTCTTCCAAAAGCACGTATGATAGCTCTCTCAAACCCTCCCTCACTTCTCACATGAAACAGGGTTGCACCTCTCACAATTCTTCACTCTCACTACCAATTATTATTCCAATAATTTCTCTTTAATTGCCCTAACGAATTTTTAATGCAATAACAAGGTTTAATGACCCATCAATTGTCATTACTAAAGGGTTTCCTCAGCCTTCCTAGCTGCCACTCTCTGATGGCTAGGGTTTCTGACCCTTCCCATCCCAACCAAAAAGAAATTTAGCAAAAAGGAAGCTATTTCACAAACGTCAAGGTTCGAACACACAACCACTTCAACCGATTCATGTTTCATGATAATTCCTACACCTTTAGGAATATAATTACACGCACCAAGATAAAATATATTACTAAAATAACAAGTTTTAATTAAATTAACACACAATTGGCATACATAGAACTTGAACCCAAGTCCTTTTACAATATTCAAGTACTCTCAACCATTTGAGTTATACCATTCCACATCATAAAAATTAATAATTAATGTTATAAAGTCTTCCATTATTTACATTTATTAAATAATTATTTAATTAATTATTTAAATTCCTCGGATCTTATACTCTTGCTTTTTTCAAAAGAAATGAGATGATGTCGACTTTTTGTCGATGATGAACGAGACATCTATATTGTGTCTTATAACATGTTTGCTTCCATTGTTTCATATTGATTCAGTTTGAATGTGTATGATGTCTTGAATATCTATATATTGTTTTAACTTTATTATTGAAAATAGATGTTTTGTTTGATTTTTACAGGTTGATTTGCTTTTCATGACTATCATTTGTATCTGTGTTTTTGAAATTTTGTAATGCTTAAATTGCTAATATTTGTTTAATTGTTTTAAGAAATGTGGAGAAGTGGATTGTCGATTCACGCTTACTTTTTTCAAATAATTGGGATCACAATGGCTTTTGGTTGATAAGGAACGAAACATCAATATCGTGTCTTATAACAGGGACACTCAATATCATCTTCTTACTAAAGGATGGTCCAAACTAAGGGATTGTACAAGCTTGAAGGTGATCACTTCATCCTTTTTCGATACGTAGGTAACAATTTATTCTATATATTTGTTTTCATGAACGTTGCTAAGAAGTCACCATAGACAAGTACTTTGATCTTCATGGTAGACTTTCAAAAATCAGTCTCCTAAATATAATTTTTTCTAAATATCAATGTGACTCAAGTCATTTGGTATGGATTTTAACCTTTTTTCTTTCATTTATATAGATGTTATTTGCCATGTTTAGCTTCTTACTTCAAATATCTTCTTTCAGGATTTACCAATTCAATTTTCAGATTATGTCTGTAGAACAAGTTCAATTTCTTCTTTCAAGTTAAACTGTAAAAGGTTTCTATTCTACTGTTGACAAATCAATAATGGTAAAATAGAAAACAATTATAACACTTGGATGATAAAAATATTTCGTAGTAATGGTTTGAACACATTTCATTTATTCATTTCTTTGCACTGCTTTAGAATGCATAACACATTATATTGTCAGACAAAAGGTTATATTTGCTTTTTCTATTGGTTTCAAAATTATCACAATCAATGAAATTATACTTTGAAAATGTTGAAACCAATCCGTGATCAGCTTTTGCATGAAAATAAGTACTATTTTTGCTGCAAAGAATGAAAAGTAACTCTAACTTCCCATTTTTGATATGCGTTTAAGCTAGAAACGATAAAATTAAGTCCATTCTGTCTATTTGGAATTGTAGAACTGTTATTATTCATGTTACAACTAAAACAATGCTTTACAAGGTGGAAGAAGCAAGAGTAAGTTGGGTGTTAAAATGTCTACACACATTGATCCTGAAACTGCAACTATATGAGGTACATATTCAATAATTATCAAGATGTCATGACTATTTTGTAAAGGATTTGAATATCCAAATTTGTTCATAACTATAACATGTAATGCAAATTAGAATAAAATACGTGACTTTGTTTGAAAAAGAAAAAGTTAATCCCCATCAGATATGACTGATATTGTGTGTAGAGTGATCAAAATGAAGTTAGATCAAATCATGAAATGTTTCAAACAGAAGATTTTATTTGGGCAAATTGTTGCAAGTAAACTAAATTAATTGGGAGAATACCAGACGCGCTATTTAATTGGTTTTGTTCCATTTTTGAGATTCTATTTGGAAATTTTGATAACTACATTTCTTCTGTTACTTTGTTTTCAATTAAGAAAAGCAAGCCTTGATGTCAGAATATAACTACAAAAGATTTTGGATTGGACTAAAGAAATTTTTGTTTCATGATTGCTTTTGTTTCTTCTTTTGTCTATAGCGGTACAACGAAGTGGACCTAGCAAAAAGAGAACATTATAGTCCAAATGAATTCAAAGTTCAATAATAAATGTAATGTTTTACGAACCAAACTTAACAGTTGTGATGAAAGTTTGTTTGACCGTTAAAATTTCCATTTTTTGTTTAAATTTCAGAATTCGAGAGATTGAATCCTCTGTTCTATTATGCAATATTTTTGTTAAGTATAACCCTAAGGACAATTAAAATAATGAGTATTTTACCCAATTCCACCTGATAAACCACTAATTTTTTCATTTTAGAGTTTCTTTTCAATCATTCATCTCACTGAATAGGTTTTCTATTTTGTTATTCATCCAAATACAACTCCTTGAGTATTTTGACATCTGTTGTGACAATCTATGTTGTATTTCTTGTCATATTTTGTATTAATCATGAAGTTCATCTTTAGATAAATGTTTAATGTTATAGTATTCTTTTAGAAGAACAAATTATTAGTTTGTTTCAAGACCCTAAATGATTTTTTGGTTGATTTAGAAAGCAATGAAGGGGAACATCAGACAACTCAAATCACTAAATTTCTAGAAGGGTACAAGAAGAAAGAATCATAAAGATCAATTATTTAAGTATTTAATGGATTTTGCAAGTCATTTAGAATCATGTACAATAAAGTGATGAATTTTCCCCGAATGTGTGAAATTATTATTTATATAATAGTTATTGAAATATTAATGTTAAATAATTTCTTTTTACGGTACAATTTGAGTTTTCAACGTGATAGTGTATTATGAATTTTGTGTATTACATACAAATATAGCAAAAAAAAAGTGTTTATTAATTTAATTTTCCTTATTCAACAAGTGATATTTTGAGTCATGATGTAGAATTGAGCTAATAATATATTTTATTCATTATTTTATAAACTAAAATAAGATCATTTAAAAATATTTATAAACTTATTACATTTATTTTTATACGTTATTTTGTATATAACATTTTACTATTAAATTGATTTGCACAATTAAATAATTTATTAGAAATAAAAAATAATAATTAAATCATTTACCTTAACATTTTATATTATATCTAATCATTATAAAAAAATATTGATAAAAAATTAAATTAATATATACAAATACTTTGATAATTTAATATTAATAATTTAAAACTTAATAAATAAAATTATTCAATTCTATAAAATTAGCTTTTATTATTAAATATTCATTCTAATAAAAAAAATATTGGTGCATTGCACAAGTACAAATACTAGTATGTGCACATATGTGATGAGACAATATGAATTCTTTGATAGCCGTAAAGCCAGAATGGTTCTTTTACCTAGAGGGCTTTGTTGAGTCAGGGTAAAAGGGTTTCTTTCAACCATAAGTCTTTGGCATGAGCTTAGCATGAGTGTTCTTACCTAAGGTTTTGTAGAGCGGTTGGCTATGAGAGAATGTCACACTGTTGATATTACTTGGTGGTAATATGATTTAATTATTGCATGTTGTGGTTTTGGAGCATGTGATGTGTTGATATCTTAGATGACATGGATGAGAATGTGATATAATTAATATTACATGTGATGTTTATTTGGTTAGCTCACCCTTGTTTTTGTGTGTTGTTTGTGTTTGTGCGATGATCGTATAACGTGTGTGTTGTACATGAGCAGATGTTGATGTAGATGCTAGGGGAGATGCGTGACTATGAGGAGCTCGGGGGAAAGACTAGGGAGTTTTATTTTAAAAGCATTTGGAACTGTTTTTGGACTATGATGTGATAGTTTTCTATTTTGAGAATTATTTTCATTTGGAAATATTTGTAATAATTTTTCTTGAGAACTTATACCGAATTGGTTTGACTTTTTGACAAGTAGTTTTTATAAATAAAATGGTTTTGAAGTTTCTATTTAATAGGATGGTATCAGAGGTTGTGTTTTAAAGTTTTGGAAATTTTTAAATTACACGAGGCATCTCAGAAAGGGTGTTACAGCTTGTGATTGATAAGACACCTTGTGTGAAAAATATTTTCTTTTTTAGTAGAGTTAAGCTCTTTTGGAACTTGCTCTAGCATGTGTCTTACCACTAACAAACCACCTTCTCTTGGTTTAATCTCATCCTCACATGAAGATGAAAAAGAAATGTGGGAGGAAGAACTTTTAGGGTCGAAGGGAGAAGAATGTTCACTCTCTACTTGTCCTTTAAGGTTCAAAGTCATGGTCCTCTTCAATGGACAATTAGAAGCAATGTGTCCATACCCTAAGCATTTAAAACATTTAATGGAACTTGTCCTTGAATCTTGAGAAGAGTTAGGAGTGTCATTCAAAGTCCTAGCCGAATTAGACCTAGAAGGTGGGTCTTGGGAACCTTTAGAAGGTTATTTATCATGTTTCTTTTCTTTACCTTTCAAACTACTAGAGTAGTAATCATTGTATCATTCGATCCTCTTGGCCTCATGTTCTTTTATGGCCAAGTGTAAAACCATTTCAAATGATGAGGATCCATACAATTCTACCACATCTTGCATGTCCCTTCTCAACCCACTAACAAACCTAGCTACCTTTTCCTCTTCAATTTCAAATGGTAGACCTACTTTGAGAAGTAGAGACTCCATCAATTTAGCGTAGTCATTCACGCACATGGACCCTTGTTGAAGCCTTAAGAGCTTCAAAAGAGTCTCTTTCTCATATTTGAAAGGAACAAATCTAACGCCCATTTAAGATTTAATATTCATCCAAGAAGTCGAGGGTGGCTCTTGGACATTAGTGTTCATACAAACTTGATGCCAACAAGTCAAGGCATACTCCTCAAATTCTAAAACAACTAAGTATACATGCTATTGATCACTAACTAAATGAACATTAAAAACTTTGTCCACCTTTTGTTCCCACTCCAAGTAGATATTGGGGTCATTGTCCCCTTTGAACTATAGGATCTTGATTAGAGGAATTGTACCTCGTATATCCACCATAATTGCACCTTCTCCTTGCATCATCCCCACCATGGGAGTCCTCAAACGAGGTCCTCCTTCTCCTTAATCTTTTTGTCTTCACTAGCCTTAACCCTTTGGATATGTTATTGTAGCATAAGCTCACTTTGTCTCTTTTCTTCTCTCATTTGATCGAAAGTTTCTTTTCTATGCAACTCTATCTCTCGGATTAGTTGAACTAGAGTTGTTTCTTACTCCATTTGTTGAACCAAGGATTGTGCATGGCTAGTGGAGTAGTTCAAAGGTGATTCTTTTTCAACCTCTTCCACTATAGTGTCATTCAAATCCATGTTTCCTACTCAAAACACTCAAACCAAATATTAAAAGAGAGTATTAGTGGTTAAAAATTCAAAACCCGAGACCAATAATCACCCAAAATAGCAGCCCAAGTGTATAGTTGGTAGACAGCTGTTGTCGCCTAAACTGTCCCAAACAAACTGAATTAATCACCCTTTACTAATGCAGTATAAGGATCAACTCAAGTTAGTCCAAGGATGGAGTCAATGCAATGAGTGGATTGAATGCTAAATACATGTTTTTGGGAGATTTTCAAAAGCATAAAAGATAAACAAAGAAATTAAAATGAATGCATTTGTAAAGTGATGAATTAATGAAACTAACTCATAACAAATATGCTAGACTCTTAAAAGAAGAATAAATGAGAATGTATGTAGCCATGAAACCAATGCAAGGATAACAAGGAGAAGAAATGACAACATTTGAAAGAGATGACAAAAATTGGCCTAGCTAGTGCCTAAAAATCAATAACAAAGTGATCACTAAGAAAAAGGAAAACAAAACCAAAAATGATGTCTACGTACTCCACTAGCTAGTGCCCCCTTTTAATTTAGAACTTGATTTGGCATATCATAAGAGCATGAAACCAATAAAACAGTGACTGAACCAAGCCATATGGAGCCCAAAACAGAGCTGCAATGTATATATGGAAAGCTTAAACAGTAACTGCAAATTAAACCTAATAAAAATGCAAAGTAACTTTAAACTAGGATATATTTAACCAAGATGGATGCTCTGTGGACAGCAGCAAATGAAGTGCAGGACAAAATGAAAATATAAAATCAGAAGCTAAGTGTAAAATGCAAGCTGGAAATATTCATTGAAGACATAAAACTCCCACAACAGATTGAATTGGCAAGAACATCCATCATGGGTTTCAACTTACATAGTCTTAGAATCAAAATAACAACTGAATAGCAAACTAAAATAAAACTCACAATCCATATCACAATGCAAAGTGTTCAACAATTCATCTTCGAGAAACTTGAAGAGAAAAGTTTTTCAGAGAATCCAGAATGATGGTGTTATCTAAGAGCTCACAAAAGAAAACTGCATTACTGAAAAAAAAAAAAAACCCCCTCGTTCTCTCTATCCCCTTTTTCAAATTCCAGCCCCCTCCCCTCTGCACCAAAAATGCCTCTCCAAATTCCCAACAACATCCTGTTAAAAGCTGCCAAAAGCTGATCCTGCTTTTTGAGTGTGTGTGTTGCTAGTCCTTACAGAATTTTCTTTTGTTTTGTCTACTGATGTGGCAATGATGGCCAACCCTAGATCAGCTCCCTTTTTGGGCCATTCCATGTGCAGAGAAGAAGCCCATTAGGTGAAGAAAGGGTCTGCTTCAAGGCTTTGCTAAATGCACCAAATTTTCAACGAAAACATGAGGTGGTTTTTTACCTTTGTAACTGCTGCCATCTTCCAGAGTAAACTGCATCACGCACAAAATTCCAAAAATTTCTTTCTACCACTTCAATTAAATCTCTTTGAGTGTAGAATCCAACGCAACAAGAACCAACTCATTCGGACACCTGTAGAGAAAGTTATGATCAAAACAAGCAGCAAAGGTCAGTGCTGAAAAAATCAGCGTTTCTCTGCCAGCGCCTGGCGGCAGCAGGGTAACGCCAGGCGGGAACGTGACAGTGGAAAATGACCTTTTAAGATGCGCCGGGCGGTAATAAATACCGCCAGGCGAGACTGCAGCTTCTGAAAACAACTTAAAATATCACATTTTTAAGCTAAGATTGAAAGATAAAGGAAACTAAAATGGCAAGTGAGTGCAATAAGCTTCAATATGAAGGTATAGAAATTGAGATATCAATGGTTCACACTCCCAAGCAAAACAAGCCAAGGCTAGCACTAAAATCCATAAAAAGTGAAAACTCCTATAGATTTTCAAAAAGAAAATTCAAGGACAAGATATGTTTCGGCAATTCACTCGAAAGGATGAAGGGAAAGAAAACTACAAAGACAAAACATGCAATCTTAAAGACAAGCAAGGGAAAGCACAAAAAAGCAATAATGAAAAAACTCTAAAGAAGGAAATTCATGTGACAAAAATATCACGCAAAACTAACACAAGAAAAGCTTGGAAAAAGACTCTATAGAGCATATTTGAACATGCAATCTGAAGACTCAAATCATTCATACACCAAGGAAGATAATGATGAAAGCTTGATCCCTACCAAGGATGATGGTCCATGGCACATGATTAGGAGAAAGAAAGTTCTTTAATCCATTCCTTTGCTTTTATTTACTCTAGTTTGAATTCCATGAAGTTGGCTCGGTTAACTTGTTGACTTTGACCTTAGGTTGACTAGTTGACTCAAAGATTAGCTTAACTTAAGCCAACATGCTAATTCAAATTTAACTTGTTTTGTATGTTCATTAAGAAGTGGGACAAGGAAGGACATGTGCACATTTAGATGACTTTTGGAGAGCACATATGGAGGAAAGAGAAGGAGCAAAGTTTTCTAGAAACATCTAGAAAGGATGACCACATGCCTTGGCCACCAAGGAGACTAGAAACATATAAAAAGAGCATCCACCTTGCCTTGGCCAAGAAGGCTTCTATAATGTGTCCATGTTCTCCTTTGTTGACCTACTTTCTAGACTCTAGATTTTTTATTTGCATTTTAATCCTTTTTAGCTTATGTGTTTTTGCTAAGAGGCCCCTAGACACTTCTATTTAAGGTGATCTCTAACACTTGTACAAGGATTAAACATTTTGGATAAATTAAACACCTTTGTGTATCAATCATTTGTGAAAGTTTTATCCCTAGGGAGTGAATACTTTTAAGCCTTATCTTGCATAGCAAGTGGCCGCACACATCAAATCTTCTTCAAGGTTGCCATGGCCTCTACCGTAGCCTTGTAGTGGTGTGCTTCTCACATTCATCCATTTCTCTTCTGGTCCACAATGGTGTTGTGGTTTCAGTGGTGGCAACGTGATTTCCCACATGTTTTTGTGGTGAATTCAAGTGCCCCGCTGCATTTGCATCGCAGTGTAGATCTCGCGATATTTTGTAGGCCCAGGCGAGTTCCAACAATGGTGGTGGCTTTAGTGGAGGTCTTGAATCATGGTGGATGTAGGTTTGTTTCATGAATGGTGTGACTTCATGGATAGCAATGGATTCACGTTGCCGACATCGAGGTTTTGCTCATGGCTCGTGATTGGTTACGACGCCAGTGCTTTTCCGATGACGGTGTGGCTATTTACGGTAGCAGAAACTTGGTGAAGATGGAGGTAGGGTTTCATGCGTGACATGATGACATGCCAGTGTATGGTTGCCCAGTTTAGTGAGTGAAGGATCATGACAAGTGTCATAGCATGATCTAGTTAAGCTGATTTAATTGAGTGGAAAAGGGGGTGAAAATAGAAAAAGATAGAGGTGCAGAAGTAGGTTTTGTGTGACCTATTTGGAAAGAGGGGAGTGTATATGTAATTTAAGGGTGCAAAAGTGATTTTTCCAGAACTTGTTGATTTTAGCCTTTACTTAAAGGTGTTTTGTAACTTCAATCAATTTATTTTCCCACCTTAAATAAGCTTAATCTTAACTTCAGCTGCATCAACAAACATTAGAATATCCAAAAATAATTTATGCAACTAAAAATCACTTTTTAAGACATTTTTATCACACAAGCTCAAATACTCTAATTATCAATACTGTCAATTAAGGCACTTTTTAAGCACAGAAATTCAATTAAATACCCCGAATTAAACATTAAATGAGGACATAAATATGAACTCATCACACTTTGTATGTGCACTTGTATGGAATGTGAAATAGTTGAGGACTATCACATATAAACTTCACACCATTATCACATTGTTTCATTTCGCCATTCGCAAATAAGGCGGCAAGGTAAGAATTTGTGAAATCCTGAGATTCGGTGATGCCAAACATATCACTGGAGAAATTATCCATGTTGAGGTGTGATTAATGTGGGAATGAGCAAAGGAAACATAATAGACTTTATGAAAATATAAATTGTGCAAATGATAGAGGTGGATGGCCATGGTCTTTATAAGGCATGGTGGCTAAATTATTGAAGGATATAAAAGAAATAAAATTTGCATTGCATACATAGAGTTCAATTATTTACATATTTAGAAATAAAGGAAAGTACATAATGGGCCCAAAATGAATTGATTTTCATACAATTATATTCATCAGCGATGCCCTCCAGTGACACATGTTGACCTTCATATTGGTCGTTGAGGTCGTCATTGTGGTTGTGGTTGAGGAGGGGGAGACTTACTTTCCTCATCAGTATCTTCAAATTCTACATACTAAGAACCATCTTCAAACCTATGAAAAGGCATTTCTAGTTAATAATATTGTTATGAGGAAGAAGGCCCTCGGTATGTTGATGGCGGAGTCATGGTAGATGTGCCAAACATCTGCGATTGAGCTCTACTAAAGTTAGAGAACTGTGGCTTGGAAGAACCACCATACATATGGGATTGTTAACTCATATTTTTACAGTCATTTTTAGAGTTAAACAAAACCCAAACAATTTCCCCTAATGAAGTATAGGGAAAATGACTTAGGATCAAATCCAAGGAAATAATGTGTGTTAAGTTTAGCTTGTGTAATTTAATCTCGCTAAAATTAAAATAAAAGAAAACAAATGGGGAAAATTAAAAATAAACAAAGAAACTAAGAAAAAAGGTGCAATTTTTATTCAATTAAATCGAAAAACTAAATGCATGATTACAAGCAACTAAAGATATGCAGAAATGATGAAGATGCATAGGACGTAATGGATATGAGAAACTAGATTTACATGGAATGCAAGTGAACCTAGATGAGTAATGCTTGGTCAACTTTGCCATAATAAAATCTATGCAGAATTAATGTAGAATCTAAACTATGCAAGATATATCACGTGAGAAGTTCCATAAAAATTTATGGAAATCAATAACAAAACACAATCAACTTCAATGCAGTAAAGTTCATCAATGAAATCTAATTGCCAGGGATGTTATGTGCGTACATGCAATTCGGATCCTTTTCAATTTCAGATGTACTGACAATTTTTCTTAATCACAGCATAACCAGATTGGGATAAGGTCACTCCAAGATACCAGAAAAATGCAAACATAAATGCTTATCATGTGATTGGACTATCATGATGCTCACAAGCTCTAATCACAACATGAAAAATCAGAACCAACTCATTTCTACTTCTTTAAAAATATGTTAGTAATATGATTGTAAAATCATATTTAAATAATGTAGAATAATAAAGTTTAATTGGCAGCATAGTACTCAAACTGAATGCAGCAATTTATAGAAAGAGTCATATAAGACCCTACATCTAGCCATGAATGCTACTACTGTTTGGAGAAAATCAACATGAAATAATGTGGCTCCAAAGTACAGAATATGCCTACAAACAATTGATAGCAAAACTAGTGGGCCATTTTAAGCTAAAATTCAAATATGTATAAGGAATCACACTTGTAACAATACACTTAAACCAAAACAATCAGCATAGAGCCAACACGTGACAGCAGAATCAATGTAAACAGTGGCAGAACAATAGTGGAAATATAGTCCAGATTTGAACAGATGCAGTATCATGCATATACACTATTCTAACTACAAGCAAAATGGCTAAGATGAATGAATGGAACTAAAAAGATGTTGATCTAGATTCAAATGCAGATTTAGGCATAACAGTGGGTTATGGATGCATGAATGCACAAATATGACAACTAGAAGAACCATATGCAGGTGCAAAAATTAAATATGCATGGAGATGCAAATGCACTAAAAAAAATATGCCAAACAGACTTCATATGCTTTAGAATGTACAGAAATTGTTAAATTTCATGGAAGGAAAGGATTCAACTAAAACACTACTCAAAAGCTTGAAAATAAAAACTAGTTAATGCATAAAATAAAATCTAAAACAAGAGAAATAAACTTGGTGCAAGAACTTCAATAAAAAAATAGAAGAATAACAGAAAGAAATAAAGGAAACTTAAAATGCAATAGAATTGAAATAAACTAGACTTGGAATAGTTGTAGAGAGTGAACAAGAATCCATCTACACTCGAGAAGACATCTCGATATTATGTGCCAACTTTGGGGTCATTTGGTTTCCAAGAGGAAACATTAAACTATGCATAATTATGGATTCATGATCACTACACTGACTCAAGAACATAAAGCTAAATTAATAACTGGAATGCGATAAAAGAATTTAAACAAATTCAAAAAATTAAAGTTGCAAAACATAAAACGGAAGTGAATCATAAACAAGCAAGAAACACAAGCTAAAATTCAAAACTAGAAATTTAAATGGAAGCAAAATTAGTGTATTCATTGCAAATTCATAGAAGTGTTACACAAGGTCAAGAAAGAGGTTGAAATTAAAATGGTGAAAAAAGGTTTACTGAGCAATTCCCGACCACTTTGTGCTCATGAAAAGCTAAGTGAAACCACCCACACACTAAGGAAAACCCCAATCTCTCAAGGCCACTTTGTACTCATCAGAGATGGAGAACCCTTCTTACAATGCACTATTTCCCTCTCTCGCAAGAACACCCTTGAAGAACCCTAGCCTCTGGACATGCTTCTACTCATGCAACTATGGCTCCTCCAAGAAAAACCTAATTGTTGCCCTTTTAAACCCCAAAAGAAAAATAAAATAAAAAAATAGAAAACCTAACCTCAATACCCTTGCTCTCGAACCAGAGTCACAACCCTTGCACCTAATTGACGTGCACCCTTGATCATCTTTGATTCTCTATCATTCGTCCATCTCTCCCTCAATCTCATCATGCATCAGCTTTTGCTCCATTCCCTCGGCCCATATCTCACGCATCAGATTTCTTTTCAAGATGGAATGCTCATCAGGTTTTGGCTCTCTAAGGAAGTTGGATCAAACTTTAGAGTAGTGCCTCCTTCGTGATTCCTGTGATTAACATCTAGCAGCAAAGGTTGGCTTAACATTGTAAGTGAAGGAGTGCCTTTCAAAAAATTGGTCAAACACTTTAGTTGATCCATGTAGGGACTGATATGCAAAAAGAGAAAATGAAGTTAAGGATTTAAAACTAAACTAACACAAAGGGAGGACTCCTTGGCAAAAATAATTTATTCTAAAAAGGGAAATTCTAAAAGAACAAAATTAAATGCAAAAAAAAAACTATTAAAACAACATTTTTATAACATTTTATTGAAAAAGAAATTTTCCTAAGCAATTAACAAAAACAAGTTAATTAAAGACAAACTAAAATTTATTTAAACTAAGAAGAAAGTTTCAGAATGGAAGAACCACAATACATATGGGATGGACTCGCACCAAAAATTCATACGTAGAGGTGGCACACTTTGTTCCCAATTCCCATAACCAGACGTTTGATTTTGAGAGTGAAGTGATGAAGGATTAACCCCAACCAAGGATGGAGGCACATTCTTAAGAAGACTAAGCATGTTTAGAAAGGAAGTTCATTAATCCTTCATCCATTTCATTTGTGTTTGTTATTTTTGATTCCCAAAGTTGACTTAGTTGAACCAACTTTAGTTGACTTGTTGACCTTTGACTAGGTTTGACTTGTTGACTATAGTTGACTTGACTTAAGCCAACATGCTAATCTATATTTATTTGCTTTTTCGGTTAATTAGGAGTAAGAAATCAATGCTAGGTGGTGCATGGTGATTGGGGAGCTTAATGATTGGGGAGCACACTTTGGCCACTTTTTGGAGACATGTGAGACACATTCTTTGTCACCTTTTGTGCTAGAACTAAATTAGCCTTGCACACGCCATAGTTAGCTATTTTGTCTCTCATTTCTTTGTAACCTTATTTGACCTAGTTTTTGGAAGCTAGGGTTAGGTTTTTGTAGAGACATCCTTAGGTATCTTCTATTTGCTTATATATATAAGGGGTGCTCCTAGACATGTAAAAGGGTTGAACATTTTGAAGTAAAAACACTTTTGTGTCTCAACCATTTGTGAGAGTTTCCTCCCTAGGGAGTGAATACTTTTAAGCCTTATCTTGCATAGCAAGTGGCGGCACACATCCACTCATCTTCAAGGTTGCCATGGCTTCTAGCCTAGCCTTCTCACATTTTTACCATATCCTTTCCTTTCCATTTTATGTTTTCTTCTTCCTTTAATTGTTCTTGGTTTTCTATGGTTTATGTGCTTTCCATTTCATTTTTGTTTTGAATCAATCCATCATCTTCTTCTCTTGAGCTTTATGAAATGAACATTTACATCTAGATAGCTTGCTATCTTAATGTCCAGTGGGGATTTCACTTAGCTTTCTTAATCAACTCACATCATATTCAATAATCTTAAAAGAAAACAACATAATCCTTCATCATGAAGGGAAGTAGAAAATGGCCTATCAGTACGATGTTGGTGTTGTGAAGGCCTTTGATGATATTCTTTTGGCATGTCATATTGTTACACACACAATAATTTATTAACCTTGTTTAAAATAGATGATATAAATGAATAATTTATAATAATTTAAAATTTTGATTCTCACTTCATCATCGAAAAAAATGCTCAACAGGTGCAATGTATCAGATAGTATGAGTGAAATATCATTGCATGTATGGCGAGTTGTCACGTAGATGGCCACTCTTGCTAAATGGTTCTCATACTACAAGAAAAATAGTAATTATCAACGGATGATGGATTAAGATCTGTCGGTAAATTACCATTATCGACGAAATTATCAACAGATTTCCCATGATGACATTACCAACAGAAAAATTTGTCGGTAACATCAATGAGAAAGTGGTAAGCTATAGACCGACGGAATAATTCGTCGATAATGTCCATATTAAATTGGTCTATTATTTACTGATGGAGGTTACCATATTACCAACGAAAAAATCCTTTGGTAAATAACTCAGTAATATCAGAATTGCCTTTCACTTTCTTCCTCCCTTAATTTCACTTTACTCCTAAAACCTGAACGAAAACCCTGTGAGCCAAAATCAATCCAACTACGCCAACCACCGTGACCTTGCTGCTACCATGACGTTGTCGTTGCCACCATCATTATGCCATCACAATCATGCCCTGACGATTAGGCCCTCATCTTGTTCATGGGTTGAGGGAACACATTCTTTTGTGTATGTCTTCGTAGCTGGTGCGTTCTCCAACAATCTCATTGTGGTTGTAACGTCCCATAAATTGGATAACCCTAAATTAATAAAATGTCGCGTACATAAATATTCAGAGAGTACGGAGTTTGGAATATGAAGGTATACAGTACACTAAACATATCCATACCAAATAAAAAGAGGCCCCATATTGCCTAAAACAAAGTACAATAGTTCAAAAGTACAAGAGAATCTTAAACTAACAAAACTCCTTCCGCTGTGGGCTCCATAGTGAGCTCAATACCCGTCCATAACCATCAAGTTATAGCATCCCTATTATTATTACCACTTCAGTCGTTTTCACATATGTTCACATCAATAAAATTGATGATTATCGCAATGGAGAAAAATCACACACAAATATACAAGCAAGAAGAAGGGTAAGCTAGTGTAAAAGATTCTTATATCATAACACCCAACATGCAATTTCAAAGTCAAGCATAAATAACAGACCTCCAAACATGTGATACCAAACCATTTAAGACTCCAAGACTTGACTATCCGGATACGTATAATGAGGCACCACCACGAGACCCGTGAAATTACGTCCTAGTAGTGAGGCACCACCATGAGGCCATCGTGGAATTACGTCCTTACATGAGGCACAACCACGAGGCCTTCGTGAAATTACATCCTGGCCTTGAGGCACCACCATGATACCCTCGTGAAATTACGTCCTTACATTGAGGCACCACAATGAACTCTCACCCAAAGATTCATGGAATTAAGTCCAATAGATGAGGCGCCACCATGGGCTCTCACTAGGAGGATCCATGGGATTACGTCCATTAGATGAGGCACCACCATGAGCTTCCACTATGAGAGTCATGGGATTACGTCCTACCCATACCTTGTCTATGTTTCACCAACCAATCATAGAGTTCCTGTGCATACCAATCTCATGTCAATATATACATATATATATATAAATAACCAACTATCCAAACATATATCATACCAAGCTCATGTCAAACACATTGACTTCCAACCCTAATGTATCATATAAAGTATATATGGCATCATAACTTGAACTGTTTAAAGCACACAACATCCAATCATGTGAAACATACGCATATACACTCAAATCTGTCAATCTCGCTCAAGCTAAAGAGATTTCGCTCAAGCTACCTGCTCTCGCCTGGGCGAGACTGCAAATAGAGGGCACGTCGAGGTCTCGCTCAAGCTAGCCCAACTTGCTCAGGCGAGACTACTCTCGCTTAGGCAAGTGGCCTTCGCTTAGGCGAGCCCTCGAAATAAAGAGGGGGTGAGTTGTTGTTCTCGCTCAACAGTGAGCACCACAGCTCCGGGAACAACTTAGTGAGCTGGAAAAACAGCGGAACAGAACAGAACGAGGTTATTGAGGAAAATATTTTCTGAAATGAGGTGAAATAGTAGGGTTAGGGCATATTAGGGTCTTTGGTTCCCTATGGGTCAGCAATAGGCCTAACTGATTTGGGGCAGCCCCTTTAAATAAAGACAGAAAAGTAAATGGGCCTTACAGTGGTTGTGGTAGTTTCGTTGGCCATCGTCACTCTGGTTCTATTATTGTTTATCCCTCCACTCTGGTTCTCAAGTTGTGATTGGTAAGGGCTCTCGTTGGGTTGTGTTTCCTAGTCGCGTTGAAGCTTTATTGGTGTGAGGTGCTTGCGAGATACCTTAGGCATTGCTAGGTGTGACTATTTTCCCCTTTCTCTCTCGAAAGAGCTAGTTCATTGATTGCTTGTGTTTTTGGTTGGATTAAATTGATTGATGCATTTGTTCGAATTGTTATGCATTAGGATAGTGTTTGATAAATTATATATAGGGTATGGTTGACTAATGCATATAGAGAGGTAAATATGCATTATTTCTCTCTCATTCGTACTCATGGTGTAGTGAGGTAAATTCCTTACAAGTTTATGCTTCTATACTTGGCCAATTAATGCCAATCTTACCTAGTCACGCATCTTTGTCTGCCAATTCATAATCTTAGTTAATATTGATACATTGGACTATACTTAGCTAATATTGTCTCCATCTTCTAACCAAAATGTGATAATAAATAGCTTTGCCTCCTACACTCTACATCCTACATATAATATGATAAAAAGTAGGTTTGGGGAGACAATATTTGTAGGACACATATGTTCCCCCTTAATCCTAGTGGACATACATAATTGTTTGACACTATATATGTTGCATGCATCTTCGCAAACCTTGATTGTTTCAAACCTAGAACAAAAAAATTGATCACTTAGATACTAATTTGTGTACAGTGGTGCCTCAATTTGGTAGTGTCACTTTGTTCCTCCTTTCATTGAATCTAGGAATTTATTTAGTTGAATTATTTTTATTTATTTAGAATTTTTAATGTGGTTGATGTTTCAATTGTTACTTTCTCTTGCATGGCTTGTTATTGTCTTTCAATCTTTTGATATATGCCACATGGAATTATAATTTTTGTGTCATTGTCACAGTTAAAATAATTTAAACCAATCATCTTAGTGGACCAAGTGAAACATTTGGGAACTCATGTCTTGCTCACAATCTTCCACATTTGAGAAGGTTATCTAGTAATACATTACATCCATATTTATTTAGTTGTTTATATAGATTTATTCACTGTATCTCTATTATATTCAATTATGGGGTTTTTGCGCATGCTTCCCCTTTTCAAGGCTAAGATGGTTTTGTTTGATGTCCAAAACAAGCAATGTATATTTGGTCAAGCATATAGTGATTCATTTGCGTCTTGCAATGTCCAATTCAGACTTTAGGCCTTAAATTCTTGCATCATATTAGCTTAGAACAGATTGCTCATGGTCAGCTCCTATTTTAGTGGCATTTTGCATTTGTAAACTTTATTCTGCACCACTGTACTAAACCACCATTGCACTGAAGATTGATTTGGTTGGAAGTATAAAAAAGGACTTCAAAGTTCTTATTAAGAATTTAAATATTAATACATATGAAGTCATTGCATATTTTTTCATCTATTAAAAACTTTATTCACATTGGTTTGCCCAATTAAATGTTGATTCTTCTGAATTAATGTAGTTAATGACATTAAAATTTTAAAGGAGCCTTAAACAAATTTTCTATAGTTTCTAACTTATCTTACAAAGCTACATATTTTCCATCTTGTTTTAGGATTCTCACATTGCATCACCTCTAATTTGAAAGGATCCAACAAAGTTAGCGTTGGGTTTTAACCTGCATCTACTTGGATATAGAAGGTGCCCACCACTATCCCGAAACATTTTTCAAACTTTTAAATATTTCCCCTTCTCTCTTTGCTTTAGTTGTTGTTGTTGCATCTTTAGCTTGTAATCTAGTTAATGACTTCTTGCATGAATCGTGGGTTGCAGCTAATATATGCATCCTGTATTAGCTCACATTCACAGCAACAGACATAATGTGTTTTCTAAATTGCTGAGTTAGGTGATAGTCTAAACTGTAGCTAATATATGTATCCTATATTAGCTCCCATTACACCTTCTTTGATTTCTCATTGATATCCTTTGCGAGAAGTGTTTTAGGTCATTTCCTTGGTGGTTGGGGTTCATCTGCAGCCATATAATGTAAAATCCTAAGACACACATACAAATGCAATTTTTAACATAGTTTAGAAAACTACGCATAATTTGGCAGAAGACTTTTGTTTAGATCTCATAAGCAATATGAAAACTGCATAATACCAATTTTATGCTTCAAACATGTTGTCATGTGCCACCTTTGAACTCTTTCTTGTGCTCTGAAAATTTCTTCTCCCTGCTGCTACAACATACCACATCTTCTTTAATTCACCTATCTATAACTTGACAGCCCATGAATTTTCCTGTCTTCCTCAACAAAGGACCGTAATAGACATCATACAAACTTAGCATTATGCAAACTATAATTAGTTGAAATTCATTTCAAACAAATGAGTTTAGGAACTTTAGTAGCCTTGAGCAGATCTGAAATGTCTTCTCTTGAAGTCACAAGCCAAATGAGTGTGGCACCCATTGTATCTGGAATAATAGAAGTAATACCCTATAGTAATGATGAAAGTGAATATATAAACATTTATAATGGCCTTGGCCTCGGAGGAACTAAGGTTGATTGAATTTCTTCTTCTAATATAATGACTAAAATGTTATATGTAGGCTATCTAAACAACAAACTTATTATCTAAAGCAAAGTCTAATTGATAAAAGAATGTTGAAAACTAAGATAACCACTTAAATTAAAAAGAAGTGCAAAATTTCACCTAATCAAACCTATAACGCATTTCATAATAAGCTAAAAATAGAGTTATACTAAACTAATGAAAGAAAATATGAAGAAAGTATCTAAATAAGTGTAAAAAGGTAAGAGCAGATGCAGAAAAATTAATGCTACTATAAAGAAGTACCAATCTAGAATTCAACCTAGAAGGCCTACGGTGTAGATAGTAGAATTCATGTGATATCATAGGAAAATGCTCAAATTAATATGCAAATGATGATGAAATGTTATAATATCCACCATGAACCAATAGAACTATGAAGAGACATGAATGGAAGAGGTTTCAGACCTTAATTCTACCTAAAATGTCTCCTTAATAAAAACAATAGAAAACTGCTTGATGAAAACCAGTGTTGAAGCTCCAAATACTCAAAATCATCTGTTGAACCAAACTTGGGAGCACATGCAACAAAACTGGTATTGACATAATCGAATATGTTGGAATCACAAATCCACATATCAAACCAAGCTTGACAACACTAGTAAAAATATAATTTTAGAACATAAGAAATTTGGTATAGATTTTGTGTTCTGTAAAGTATGGTGCAAATTGAGTGCAAACACAAATAATTGTACATAATATTAAAGAAGTCGAAAATACCTAATTATATAGAAACATATGAACCTAAAAACTACTTAATGGATCAAAACATCCAAAATGCATGAAAAGGAGTCATAGATGATTCAACCAGATCCTATACACTAAACCAACATACTAAATTGCAAAGACTCATACAAATTCATAAAAAACCAAAATCAAGGATGAAAACAAATTTTAGAACTAAAACCAAGAAAAAGTAACTATATTACCTAACTTTTGACAATTTGGGAATTATGAGTTCTGATACGAAATCTAACAATTAGAACATGTCTAAAGTCATGATAATACATCAAAAATATTGCGAAAGAATTGAAACTAGAATTAAAACTAAAAATCATTATATGTGTTGTGAGATAGTGAAACATGGGTTTTGAGGGCAAAGATAGAATCACGGGTCTTCAATTAGCTCTTGGATTCTTTTTGCGATGAAGAAGGTAGGGTAGAGTTAATTTTTCTACTTTTTTTTCTTGGTATGTCTGCTTTCTATATCCTAGGTTCACTTCTCTTTGTTTATTTTGGAATTTTTTTTCTTCTATAAGCTTTTAAGTTCATTCTTCGTCTATTTTTTTTGTTATGACACTTATATATTACATTTTTTAATTATTTCTTTTAACACATATCTCACTAATTACTAGGTAATTCTAATTACTATAACTAGGTAATTTCAATTACTATTTTTGGTTTGCATAGTCATGGGACTTGCATTCAAATTAGGGGATTGGAGTTTGGTTACTAATTAGATATCTTACTTAATAAGTGAGATATATCCCCAAAATGATATGATTTTAAGCAATATAGGGGGACGTGTGTTTGCACTTAATTTCAATTCTCCCTTTAACAATCTAGTTTAAGACATTTATTGTTTGATAGAACATGGGTGAACCTCCTTTCAATCGTGCTTGGATCTATGATTGTTGTTATAATGGTAAAAGAGGATTGAAGGAGTATTTTTTACTAGGCGTTGAAGAGTTTGTACAAACAGTAAGGCAGACTAGATATATATATATATATATATATATATATATATATATATATATATATATATATATATATACCACTAGATAATAAGAATTGCTCAAAGTTTACTTACAAGAAGAATTTCATACTAGGCTTTCCGAAGTCAGATCTGAGGTTTCGTCTTATGGTGCTGATGGAACATAAGAGCAATCCTCTACTGATCCTACACAAGACAAGCATATCAGGACTAAGTGTTGGATTGAGACTGTGGGAGGAAAAAAGAAAGGAAGACTTTATGGGGATGGGCAACTTGTTGCAAAATATATAGGTTCAAATGAAAGCTTGAACCAACTACCAGCGACCTCCTCTTCTAATATTGAGGACCTCATTAATATTAGGCAACAACTTTCACGGAGTCTGGAGGAAAATGAGAAACTAAGGTCCGAGTTTTGATCCTTTCAATCACTAGTCATGCAATATCTCCCTCTTGATGCTCAAGCTCGTCTTCAGCAGCAACCACAGCCACAACCACAAACAAACCCAAAACAATAGGCTTCTAACATCCCTCAACCCCAAACACACCCTCAACAACAAAATAATCAGAAGGATGAAGATTTAAATGAAGAATCTTCCCCTGATTTTGAAGATTATTAGATTTTGAAGATTATTAGATTATCAGGTAGTTAATAAAATTTCAGTATGTACTTATAAACACCTTTTTAATTATTTTGTTACTTGGTATCCTACTTATGTATGCCTTATTTGACAGATATTAGTATGTTATCATATTATTTGGTATACTTAATGTCTTTCGTATCATACAATGTAATATATATATATATATCTATATATATATATATGTGTGTGTGTGTGTGTCTTTTCATATGATAAATTATTTGGCATAATGGAATGTTTGAATACTGTCACCACCCAAATTGCCTTACCACCTGATCATCTTGGTGAAACTCCACTATAGCAAAACAGATTCAGAGGAAAAAATGTCTGAATAATAGGAGAAACATTTATGAAAACTAATCGATTAACCATGGGTTGCAAATAAGGAGTCCATAGGAACAACAAGAATTTCCAAAATATTAATTACCCATACACCGAATCAAATTTGTTGATAAATTTAATGAAGAAAATGTGACAAGGAAACCTGTTTAGGTTGAATTTTATCAAATTTCTTCCAAAATTCAACCACATTGGTTTGGTCATGGAAGATAAAACGCATAGTTCGACACCACCTTACGCTTAGTGGGAATGCTAAGTTGGTTTGAATTTCGCCATCAATGACTGGTTGATTTTCTGGAGAGATACATGTCATTCTCTCCCATGCCCAACACCGGAGAAGCAATATGCATCCTCTGGTGTTGTCTTGTTAGAACTTAGTATCGTGATCTAACGCACGATACAAACAAGCTAATACTATTGAACTCCAACTGAAGTTAGAAACATTTGCCAAGTCCCTTAATAATGGAAAATACATAAAAATAACCATATTCATTGTTGTATCAGGCATCAAAAAACTACCAATTAGAATCAGGATGTGTGCACCTGCATATTGTGAAGTTGTCACATGGTTGGCGTGAGGTGGTAAATCTTGAAATCTATTATTCAACTAGGACAACTTAATTCGATTATCCGTGAAGGAATTTTTGGGTGGAATATCCCCCAATAATTCTTGCCACAACTCCATGAGGTTACCAAAACTAGGTCCCATCTATTGGCACACCAAATTGAAGTGTAACATCCTCTATTGTTATAGTTGTTTTTCTTAATGGCAAATGGAAAGTATGAGTTCCCATCCTCCACCTTTCGCAAAGTGTAGTGAACAAGTAGATGGTTTATCTCCACATTTTCCACCTTTAATACATGGCGAAAACCAGCTTGATCTATAACGGTTCTTGTCAATACCCAATTTCGTCCGGGTGAATATAAAATTGTTTTCAAAATAACCAAGAAAATAAGTGTTAAATAAAAAAAATAAAAATAAATTGTCTTAAAAAAGATAATAATAAATTGTCAGTAAAATAAGGATTTTGCGTTTTAAAATTTAAAAAATTACAAAATAAATATTGTTAAGTATTTTTTGTTTTTTATTTAATAAAATTCAAAAATTAAAAATTAAAAAAATAATAATAAAAACAGTTTGCAAGAATGGAGGGAACGGTTTCTTTTTATCTCAACTTCTACTTCAACTCCTACTCATGCCTTCAGATTTTCACATATTATGATCGAGGCTAACACACCGCTTATCATCACCCGCACAGTTTTCCCCTCATTTTTATTGTATCCCTTACACTCACGAAACTGAATCTTCACAACCAAAGAGAAATATATCTCCATCTATACAATTCATTTACAAAACACAGTTACATCTTCATCCATCATAATTCACCTGCATATTAGTGATAATTATTCATCTCCAATACCATAATTCAATTTAGAATCAGAATCCAAGAAGTAAATCAAAGCGAGACAACAGAGATATTCAAAATCAATATCAATTACAGTAAGAGCAAAGACAAAATTGAAACATAAACAGGGTACACAGTTTCTATCTTGTTAGAAAAGAATAGAATTAAAGATTCTGGTTTGCATGAGATAATTAATCAACCAATTTAAAGGTTAAATAAAGAATATTGGGTTTAGAGGAATAGAAGAGAATCAGAGGTTGTTGTCGACGAACATAGTAATGATGGTGGCAGCACTCATTTGAACGGCAATCTTTCATTTCGGCAAGACAACAACGTCTTCCATTGATGATGTCTCTAGTCGTGCATTCGAGAGGAGAAAACAGGAACCCTCATACAAGGGAAAAAGGTAGTACTAGCAGTGGTTGGTGGCCGACGACTCTAATAGTGATGGAGTTGCACGGTGGTGGTTAGAGGTGGAGATGCGAAACAACAGGGTTGTTGTGCGTTGAAGATTTCGTGAGATTGGAAAAGGAAGGCGAAGTAGTGGCAAGCACCGCCGTTAACAGTGGTGAAGGTGGTGGTCGGGGTTGTTGTTGGCCGCGTCGTTAGCGGCTTGGTAGTTAACGTTTGTAGTGTTGTGGTTGGCAGCATGCGTGAGGTTGAAGATGAAGTTGGAAAGGAAGCACTTAAGTGTTGCGTTTTGGAAAGAGGACAGAAATTGAACTTAGGGTTTTGGCAGATTCAATTTTTATTACGTGCACACCTCAATTTAATTTGCACACCCCTTCTTTTAATTTGGGTTGCGTTTATTTGTTTCCTTCATGCAATTCCCTATATAATAACCACACACTCCATGAATTTAGTTTTATTTTACTTCATGTACCTACTTTTTCACTAAGCACACACTTCACTCCTTTAATTACCTATTTTAAGCTACGATATATGCACCACAAATTTCTTTTTATACACATCATTCCCAAATGTTTTCTTTACCACATTTTTATTTTGTAGTATTTTCAATTTTATTTTTCATCCCATCAAAAATTTTATATATCTCACCTTTTTCTAAAAATGTTTAAAATAAAAATAAGAATGATTTTTTTTTCAAAGATAATAAAAGTAATAATAAATATAAACTAAAATTGTGTTCTTTTTTATGTTTACTCTTTTAGTGTCTAACCGACCACTCGAGTCACACGACACTTTTTTTTAATACAAAAATTATAAAAATGGTTTTGGTGTATAACCGATCGTTCGTGTCGCACGACATTTCTTTTCTAAAATTACAAATATTATAAAAATGGTTTTTGTGTCTAATCGACCGCTCACGTCACACAACACTTCTTTTCAAAATAAAAAATCATAATAATGATTTTGGTGTCTAATCAACTGCTCATGTTGCACGACACTCCTTTTAAAAAAATACAAAATATAAAAAATGTTTTTAGTGTCAACCCGATCACACGTGTCTCACAACACTAAAGAACTGTGTAGCCTTGATTTCTCATTTTTAATGAGAATACATAGGACCAAGGTTAATCCTTGTTGGGTCCTTTTCACTTAAAAAACAATTTTGTTCAATTTATTTTCTTATTTGCGGGAAACATAAGTATTTAAAATAAACACATCTCTTTTACAAATTTAATTAAAGGTAATGTCTTTGGGCGGGTGTTGCAGGGTGTTAATATCTCCCTACGCGTAATCAACTTTCGAACCCTAAATTTGGTTTTCGCAGGTTTTATTTTATTTCTATGGTTTTCCATAGTTTTCTAGAATAAACTATGGTGGTGGCTTCTAATATCTATTTCCAAACCAATTTTATTTTTAGTTATCATCCCGTCAAAATTTAGGTTGCGACAGATGGCGACTTCACTGGGACATTAGAGAGTCAGGCCTTTTAAATTGAATATGCAAAAGGGATGTGTTTAATTTAAATGTTTGTTTTCCCCTTCTCGTTTTATGTATATATTATATATTCCTGTTGGTGTATGACATAATTGTGGACATTGAACATTAGGGTAGAAAACATGTTTTTATCTGTATAGGTCTTTTCTGATTCTTTTGCAGGTGGGGGTTTAGTTATGCATTTTTTCTCCCTTCACAGACTCAATTTATATTTTGTACATGACATAAGTGTGACCCTATACTCGGGTCTCGGTAGTTTAGAATTAGAAGGGTATTGTGTAGTAGTGCCACAACGGATGTACTTCCCAAGTGGTCATTGTGAGAACCCCAGCTAGAGTCTGATTGCTTCATTTGGTACTCTCACATCATCTTGTTTACCAATTGTTGTGGGAAATACCGTGAAGTGGGCCATAGCTCTAGTGACCCTGATCCTTAGGAAGTAGGGGACTATCCTGGTAAGCGCATATACTTACCTTAATCCTATGACACATTAAAACCTTATAAGGTACAAAGGGAGATATGTATTCCTATATTTCCCATTTTGTTTTTATTTGTATTTCATTCTTTGTGTTTTTCTTTTTGGGTTGTAATAAGTTATGTAATTTATTCAAACATCATGTATTTTGTAATTTTCTTTTTCTTTTACATTTTCAATGTACTCATTCTAGGTAGAATATTATAAAGTTGTGTGATTTCCTTATAGAGAAGAATAGAAATTATGAATTTGGAGTGGGAGAACATTCTAGTTTAGAGTCATTAAAAAAGAAGCAGTCAATCAGAGCATAAGAAGGCAACTTGTCTTATCTCTGAGAGTTGGTGGGGAAAATGAAGACTATACAGGAATAGATTTCGAAGGAAATATGGGAATTTACTAAATCTTCTAGAGGTTGATACTCAGGCTCCAATTATTACTAATTTGGTCCTGTACGAGGTGCACCAACTCTAGAATCCTTAGTTGCAACTTGGAATTGCTATGAAAAAGAGACATCTAATGATTTACTCCAACGAATTAGAAGTGCTTGGGGTAGTGTGGTGTGTGCAAAAAAGGACTCAAGGCGATTGGTAGTAAATGAGAAGATTTCTTATCAACAATGGGTCATAGATAAGGTTAAAGTGGGGAAGCTACCTTTCAAACCAGTTGCTTTCCTGCCAGAAAAACAGCATGATGTTAAGAGTTGAGGATTTGAGTTGACGAAAGCACCATGCCATATATTTTTTACTATTGGAAATGCAGGGGAATTTTCTTTAATTTGTGCAAAGTTGTTATGTTTCAAGATCATGTGTTCTTTATTCAGTTTAGGTCAGTATTTTTTATTGTGTCTGTATATATTTGTTTTTCATGAGGACATGAAAAAATTCGAGTTTGGGGGAGTTGATACGCTTGATAAATGCTTGGTATTTAAGCTTATTAACCTCTCTTATTTTTCTTTTTTTCATGTGTTTTGTGTTTATTTCTTAGGAAGTTTATTAGTGTTTTGTGTTTTGTTTAGTTATGACTATTTTTCCTTTCTTGGGTCATTGTATAGGAAATTGTATAGGAAAATGGAAGTCTACAAAGTTGTTTGTCTAGACCATTCACCAGTCAGAGCTTCACCACTCACCCAACGAATAGTTTGTCTCACCCAACGAGACATAGCAATTGCATTACAATTAAAGGACCTCTCGCCCAACGAGAGATAAGGATCACCCAACAAGAAGACAATTTCTGGTTGGTTAAGTGTCGAGAATGAAACGAAATGTGTTAGTTTTTTGGTGTGGAAATGCAAGGAAACTCGAAACTTCGGTCTAGGGCACATTTAGGGACAAATCTACAGCAAATTTGTTCATCTACTTATGTGAATTCATCAAATTCGTATATTTTACCAAAGTTACTGACATGGGTCAACATGATTTCTTCCTACCCGAATATACTTAAGCTGGGTCCATCTAAGCTCTGGTGGTCGAGATGTACTCAAACATGTATATTATACATTTTCTATCAATGGTTCTAATCTTTCCAGTTTTTAGGAAACACATATACGTGCTGTTGTATGTGTATTTTGCTACGAAAGTGGTAGAAAGAAAATGTAAAATCAAAGGAAGAAAATGGTAAAAATAAACTATAATAAATTTAAAGACCAATAGTTATTCTTTCTTATAGGAGTTTTACTCCATCGACCTTCCCTAAAATCATTTCATACGATTCAGGACTCAACTAAAGTAATTATTTTAAAATGGTTAGTAGGAACATGAGCTTAGGGATTATATTTCAAAATTGAGTTTGTAAATCTTTAATATATTTTGATCTCAAAATTTAAAAAATGAATTAAAATAATTCTTTTAATCTAATTATGTTAAATTTTTTACGTGTCAAATTTGTTTTCATACTAGCATTTGAGTTGTAGTTGAAGAACGCATTTGACAAGTTAGAAAATTTTAACGCAATTGAGGTAAAATGATTATATCCATTCATTTTTAAAGTTTGAAAATCAAATGTATCAAAATTTTGAACATGAACGAATTTTAGTTTCATGTCAAATTTTATGGACTATAAAAAAATTTAAACCAATAAATAATTGTGTAAAAAAGGTCATCATATATTATCTATAATAAATAATTCGACTTTTATTTCTATTAAATGATTTATTTTTTAAATTAATTTAATAGTAAGAAATAACGTCTAAAAATTATTTAACAAATGGTAGTTTTAAATATTTTAATTGAACTAATTTTCCATGATTTGTGGCAAAGTTTGTTACATTCCAATTTTTCAATTACTAAAATCTATAATTAACGCAAATTAAATAATTAAAAGTAAAACTTCATTTCCATTTTATTGAAAATCTTAATAAATAAAAATAAACATATTGTTTTATAAATCGAGTTTATTGAAAAGAAAAAAATTAAGACTAAAACACTTGATAGCGTCATCCTAAAGCTAGGTTGGGCCAAAGCTTGAAATGATGATTATGATTGATGGTGGATGCACGGAAGCTTGGTGTTGAGAGGAAAGGGCTATTGGTTTTAGTGATTTAATAGTGGCATGAAGGTTGTTTGTAGTACTCTGAGAGAGGTTAAGCCAACTCTAGAGAAAGAGGTGCTAGAGGGACTTCATGGGATGCTCTAGAAGGTGATTGAAAGAAAGATATGGCCCAAAAATGAATTTGGCAGCATAAAAGAAACCTACACTACTTGGCCCTTAATAAATATTCCTAATCTACTAAAGATACTCCATTGTGGCCCAAAAGAAAAGATTTTTGCTACACCTTGCAAAGATTACTCTAACTCTTCATGAAAGTGTTGGTCATGCTAGGGGGTATGTCATCAACACTATTACAAACGTGTCCTGATATTGACCCCTTTCCCTAGGGTCTTTTATCTTTCTCAACACTTGTATTATCATCTACTCCCGTATAAAATACAATCATCATAGGTAAAAACCACAACCACAAACAAGTGAGTGAGCTAACATAAAACAAAAAAAAAAACATCAGTTTTCAAAATATATATAACTTTTCAATAAAAATCATAAACTCAAAAAACACATCATACAAATGTAGACAAAATCTATTTTCTCACACAGTCGTACAAACCACTAGTGATCTCAATGTTAGGAATCGATTTGTAACTCTTGCACGTAGTTTACCAATGGTGTCACTTCCCATTACTCTTCTCGCGAACCCCCGCAAAGTTCACCCCCGATACAACTACACTAGGCAGAGTAACCTTTCATAACCTTTCGCGGAGTCACCACACACACAAACAATAAAACACATTTAAAAAATTGGACCTTTAAAGTCATAATTTAAAAATTAAATCTTTCATTAATAGATACCATAACAACACAAAAACAACAACTATTAGCTCCATGTTTCTCTTTTTGTTCACTTCTTCCTCCTTCCTCTTCAAAACTCAACCTTTAAAACTTTTTCTCTTTTTCCTATATTTGAATTTTAGTTTTACTCTTCCTTTAAATCTACTCAGTTACGTTCTTTCTCACCCAAATGTAACATTCACTTACTTGTTTAGTATGTATATTTATGGACTTCACTCTCACCCTTCAAACCTTGGATACTCTTAAGAGATTTCTCACTCAAGTGTAACACTCACTTACTTGTTTAGTATGTATATTTATGGACTTCACTCTCACCCTTCAAACCCTGGATACTCTTAAGAGATTTTTTATGATACTTTTGATAACCATAAAATATCATATATATCTTTTCTTATCTTTCTAGTTCTCTCCTAAAAATTCTTTAAAATAAAAATAAGAATCATTGTTCTATCTCATAACAACTTTTTAAATAAATTCATTTAAAAAATAACCATCTTGCTTATATTATAATAATTACTTTATATATCTTTTAAATAAAATAAATCTTTTAAATAACTTGCTTATATTATAATAATTATTTTATATATCTTTTAAATAAAATAAATATTTTAAATAATCAGTAAACTATAAATCCTTTTTTAAATAATATAAAATCAATAAACCAAATTCTTAATTATTATCATTTTTTATCTTACAAAGTTTTTTTTTCATTTTCAAAATTTTTCAAAATTTTCTAATTGTGAAATAGGACAAAAACTTCAATTTGTGCTCCTCAATATTATAGATTAGTAAATTGCTTATTTTTTGTTGGAACTTTTTTCAATTGTTATATGAAATGATTTAAATATGTAAAATCATATTATTAATTTAGACTAAATAACATTAAATCAATTACTAAACATTTTTAGTCGGTTTTTCAAATTAATTATTCAAATTTAACTATATTTATGATTTTTATTTTACTTCCTTATAAAAAAGTATTAACAAAATAAATTAAAATGATAAAAAATATAAAATTATATTAAATTTTTTTAGAGAGAAGTTTGAAAAATGTATTTGGGAAATTTAATTTGAGAGAAGACTACACTTGTTTGAGAAACTTAATGAGAGAGAAAAATGAAATGTTTTTATGAAAGTGTTTTGTTGTTTTTGTGACAATTTATTTTATTTTAATTTTTTGAACTTTTTTTGAAAAATTTCTGATTGTGAGATGTGGCAAAATTTTCTTTGTGCTTCTTGCAATTGTATATATTATAGATTATAAATATTATAGATATAGATTATAGATAGATAATAATAGTTTTTAATAAAAACGACATTGCATTTCTAAGATAAATGTAATAAACGTACATAGGTTTTTATTTATATTCTCCATACAAACACAAACTATTCAGATCCCACAACTCCCACACAACTAAATAAAGAGGAGCAGCTTTATAGGCAATAAATTTACATATATCACTAAATTTTCCTATTATTTATCATTTAAAAAAAGTCAACAATCTATTATTTACCAATAAATGATGTCTAAATATGTATACTTCTTCGTGTTCATGATGAAGCGTTAAGAAAATGAGATAATGCCTTGTCAGTATCATTATCATACATAACCAAGGCTTCAGCAACGGTGGTTGACGAAAATCCCATTTCACGCAGAAGGGTATAGCTGTTGACAAATTCCGGAATCTTCGAATGAAAAACGCAAAATGTCAGTGTAAATTAGTAAAGATATTGCGATACATCTTCTGTCAGCTAGTCCTAGTTAGTGGCAATGCAAAATAAAAGACTGGTAGTGTTAGTCTAAAGAACGATAGAGAAATGTAAGAAATAAGGTCCAAAATATCTAACAAAGGACTTAGGGAAATGCTCCAAACAACCCTTGTTGCACAGAAAGGGCTTTCCTTCAATTACATATATGAATGATAGTTTAAGTTTATTTGAACCAGAGGAAAAGCCAATAGTGACAAGTACAAAAGCCCCAATGGAATATGGTCAAAACTAATAGTCTACTCTAACTAAACTTTTAGAGATCTCTTCCATTGAAGGATAAAGCACATCATGAGCATTTAACAATTGTAAATAAAAGTAAGCATATACTGTCCCCATCGTGACACTGGGAGGGGAGGTCAGATACAGAAGACAAACATATCAGCAAGACATAAGCAAAGTTGTATTAAGTGTTCATGTAAGTTATAACTATTTAATTGACAACTTTTATCAATACTGTACACGAAAAGCTCACAATTTCACATAAGATCAGTAGGTTTACTGAAAATATTTGAAGAACCTCTACTAAAAAGAAAACAAGACCACTTGAGTTCAGCATAAAGAATTTAGAAAATTATTTGATAAGCATGATCAACAGAGAAAAAGATACCTGGCATATTTTATTACTCAGATTTGGATATACGTTATGGTTATATTTTTCAGCAGAGCTGCCTCTTTAACAGTAAATACACAGATAATACAAGGATAAAGAACATACCTTGGTTGGATTGTCACCATAATTTGCAACAGCAATGGGAACAGCCTCTCGGTTGAGCCCCATGGCAATGTATTTGCTCACAATGGGATCTGAAACAGAAACCTGTAAAGAAATTAATGTTTGAGAATTGGAAACAACCAAAGATGTCTTGAGAATTGGAAACAACAATCGAACATCATGGACTAGAAAATAATAATGCTGTAAATTCTGGAGAAACACATAATTAACACAAGCTACATTTGCACTGCAACACCATAAATTGGAATTTACTGTAAATCAAGAAGTTACCTTTGGCGAGACTGATTCCGTAACCTTAGTTGGAATATTTTCCCTTCCAAACTTGCTCCAATTTGGGTTTTCCTTATTTGTCTCAGAGAGGATTTTTCTCTCCAATCCAAAATCAAACTGGAAGTTGCTACGTTGAATATCTCCAGAATGTGGTAACAAATGGGGCTACATAACAACATTAGAAAAACCAGAACTGTCAAATCTGCTCAAGCCACTGATAGGAGCTTGCATCCTTTTATACATGGCAAGGGACAGTACAAAAACAATGCAATTTAAGTAATAGAAAAAGTTCTTATCAGCTAGCCAAATAAGTATAAAAAATTTATAAACAATGTAGTTAAAATCACAAATTAAACAGTTGAATTGTCTCGTTTTGCGATTTCACGAGCCTTGTGGGAGTCTGTACACAAGCAGAATAAGTTTTCTGTGTGTGTGATCAGAAATATCCTCATGTAATATGATGGGCCCAAAGAGTAAATGGGCCTAGTGAGCCTCTAGCCATTGAAATGAAGAACAATTCAAGATGGGGAAGGGTATATGAGAAAAGAAGAGTTGGGATAATGACGTGGTCTGATTAGAAGAGCAGTTAGGTAGAGGAGATAGAGAAGAGGAATGTCTTCTTATTTTTAGTATTAGCTGTGGAGAGAAGCGAGTGGGTGGTTTTTTGCAGTTTGTTGAATAGAGAACCTTGTTGGTTACTCTATAGGAGCCTAGATATGGGCAGTAGGATGGGTTATCTTGTTGTATTTTCTTCTTTTGCAAATAAATCTGAGTTGTCTTATATTTCATTCACCTATTCTCTTTTGTTCCTTGTTTTGTGGTGTGGATCTATATCAATTGATTCATGTGTTGTTAGTAGTACGGCATGTACGTCCCAGCCAAAGTGCTTTCTCCAGCCTGGTGATATTGGTGAACAAAGTATAACCAATGGAAAATATATGGACAGATTGGATTGTACGAACATATGTGCCAAGCTTAGGTAAGCTATCGAGCCCTTAATAAGGCCACTATTCCAGACAAATTTCTCATACCGCTTATTTAGGAACGCTTTGATGAATTACATGGTGCAAGGTATTTCTCCAAACCGAACTTAATATCAAGATATCACCAGGTTAGAATGAGGGAGGAATACATACACAAGACAGCGTTTTGGACTCACGAAGGTCATTATAAGTGATGAATATAGAGAAAATAGGGTGAGATTAATATTCCTTGTGTAGAAAATACACATAAATGTTGTATTTATAATAAAAAAAATATGGGCTAAGCCCAAAATAAATATGAAGAATAATAACAATAGAAACAGAAAATAAGATATTAAAGATATCTTAACAATAAGTATCTTATAATGCCATTCGGAGACTTGCTGAGAAAAGAAGCCTTGGTGTTTTTTCTATGACATTCTTGTCTATAGCAAGGGATGGGAAGAACACTTGCAACAATTAATAAGGGGCTTGAAATTCTGAGACATCAGTTATATGCCAACTGGGACAGGTGAAGTATCTAGGTCACATAATCTTTATTCACTAGGTTACGGTTGATCTGGCAAAAGTCAGTAGTGTAGTGCTACTGCTATATTCCTCCATTCAATACCGTGGGCTTTATTCATCATTTCCGAAAGATTTTTTGTTTTACACAATTTCAATTATGCTCTGATCTCCTCCCATAGTCCATTAGAAAAATTCTCATCAAATATTGTTCATCCAACCCCTGAATAACCTCTAGCAAATCTTTCAAATTCAGTGATGAATTCATTTACAAACTTCTCCTAGTTAAGAGCCACCAACGACTCAAAAGGATCTCCTATCAAGATTGGTTGAAACCTTTGGATGAGTGCATTGTTGAAACTAGTCCAAGATTGGTTTGGATTGCATATTTCCCACCACTGAAACTGCAATAAAGCAATTCCTTCCATTGCCACCATAACAACCTCCATTTTCTCTTCTTACACTCCTTTCGATCAGAGCTATCTTTCCACTTTACCTATTCACCCCATAGCATGCTCTCACTAAAAATCTGGAATATTCACACACACACACACACAAAGTGTTACACACAGTGTTTGGGATTTTCCATTTCACACACACACACACAAGCTATAACAACAAAATAACTATTTTCCTTCACCCTTACTTTCTTCCTTCCTAGACCTTTAGAGTGATCAAGATAACAATTTTCAGTTTTCTAACTTTAGGGTGTTTGGGATTTTCCATTTCAGTATTTTGTATAGGTTGCCTTTGAGATTTCCTTTTGCTCCCTATCTCTTCCTCTTTGTCGCATACCACTGGGGTCAATTTACAGTATATGTGTGGGTGCAAACCAGACCTTACAAGTCGGTTTTGTGGGGTTGAGTTAGCCTTAAAGTTCATTTCTTAACATAGTATCTAGAGCCTAAAGCTTTTGATAGTTAATATTTGAATTTTGAATTCATTGAGAGAAAATACTCTTGCTTCTTGACATAGAACACTTGTTCTTATCAAAGATTGAAATCATTGTGACGAATCTTCATTTACTCATCAATTTGCTAGATTGTAACATTTCCATCTCTGTTTTATTTTCGAGGTTCTTTTCTGATTTTCTTTGTTTATACTACGCGAGGAATAAAAAATTCAGAAATGATCGTACTTTTTCCTAGATAGGATCGTATCATCTGAGCAGTGATCAACTGCCGAGGTCGCCTCCTTCTCCTTTTTCAGGATCTGTGCTTGCTGACTTGATTGGAGAACCTTGGCTTTTTTAGAGTTTTTCTCTCTCCATGGCTTCTTTCGCTACCTCTTTTGATACAGCAGGCCAAGCTTCTTTTTTCAATGAATTTCTCCATTGGTATGAGGATTATCAGAACCCTAGTTCCACTGCTTTTGTTGAACACACATGTATATCTTTTGTTGGCCTAACTCAACCTTCTTCTTTTAGACCTTAGGTTCTCGACTCCTGTGCTACAAATCACATTATTGGTAACAAATATTTGTTTTCTACTTTATCCTCCCCAGACCGGATAATTTACCTACGGTTACATTAACTAATGAGTCTAGGCTGTTATCTCATGGTGTTGGTATTGTTAATCTTTTTCCATCTTTAACCATTGGAAGGATTGGATGGTGAGAAGCCTAGTCCAACATGAGGATTGCTCTTAGACACTCCTAGATTGATGAGGAGCACCTTTGTTTGGGAAAGAAAAGCCTTGGACGCGTGGCCCAAAGGCTTGGGCAGCACTTGGAGAGGAGAGAAGACCTTGTTGACCTTCTAGATAGATGGTCCTTGGAGAGCAAGGATTCTTCCCTAAGTCACTCTAGGTTGCCCTATCATCTAAAAACATACTCTGTTTTATTGCTTAAAAGTCCCCTACCCATGCCTATATAAGGGAGTCTCACCACCACTTGTAAAGGCTTGAATATTTTGAGAAAAATACACTTTGTGTTCAGCCTTGGAGCTTGCCCTTTTAGAGTGTTCTAGCTCTTAGTCTTATCTTAAACCTTAGTTCAAGTGGTGACAACCACCACTCATCTTGGGTTGCTAAATGGTGTGCCTCCTCCCCACTCCCTAACTCCTTCTATTCTATCCCCTTTACTTGTCTCCTTTTATTGCTTCGCTTTTTTGTTTCAATTGAACCCTTTTCTCATCTCCGGTGAGCTCTTATGAAGTGAACTTTCACACTTAGATAGCCTATGGGATTATCTTCATGTCCAATGGGGATCTTCCTTGTGACTTTCTTAATCACATAAACACCTTGCACTATAAAAGCTATAAGATGAACTCACATCAAATTCAATTTAATTGAGTATTTAAAGTGTGATTCAGTGTGATTCGAAGGTATTCATATTGTTTGTTATTTAATTTGCATACATATGAATCTATACAAGTTTAGTAAGACATCAAAATCTATGTTACAATCCCGCAATTTACAATCTTTTAACCTCTTCCTGATCCTAAGTACAATCTCAACTATGACAACCATGATATAAATAACATAGAATCAATTGCTCTTGCTAACTGCCATCCGCCATAATAAATCTTACAATAGCCATCTCATAAGCCAATCTTCCAAAAATTCTTAAACATTTCAAAGCAAAGCAACAAACAAAAATTAGACAACCAAAGACGAGACAAGTTCAGCAACCCAGCCATCGAGATTCCAGATAGGGAAAAATGAAAAATCTGAACAGATTAACCTCCCACAGCAGCTAGTGTTAATAGGAATTGCAGCATAAGGATCCAATTAACTAAGGAAATAATATTAATACGACAAAGCAAAAGGAGTGGAAAAAAAACTTCACTTTCTAGCGTATCACAAGGAAGAAAGCGTCCAAACGGGGCAATCATGACAAAAACAAGGTCTAAATGCGCATAGCAGAGGAAACATCCCAATTAAAAATGGCACTCAAATGCAGAATGATTGGTGTTCACGCACAAGCATCGAGGACCCAATATTAAAAAGTCAAGGTTATACAATTTTCAGTTATAGGTATGTTTTGAAAAGCATCTTTTCCGGAGAACAGTAGGTTATCTATTAAAAGCCCCCATCAGGACATTCGATAAAAAAATCACATTATTTTTCACCAAAAATAATTAACCAACACACCGAATCTTAAATTTAACAACTTAATCTCAGCAAACGTTTCATATCCGAATCTCAATTTCAGCAAAACTCACCGGCGGAGTGATCCTATATTCTGGCTTTATGAAAACTCTAATACCCAATCCCGCTGCAGATTCAAAAACAGAAAAAGTCAACACAACCAATCAATAGAATGAATTTGCGTATTCAATGCATGCAATAAACTCCCTTATTTCTCTGATTGAAAATATTGAAAGATGGGAGAGAGTTGTAACTTACGAGAAGAGGAAGGAGGAGAAGAGTGGTGCGGGTGGGAGGGGCGTGCGGCGGCGTGGCCGTGAGGGGCGATCTTAGGGTACATTTGGTGGGAGGATGGAGAAGAAGAAGAGTTGTAGAGTGGAGGTCCGGTCCTGAAATCGTAGTCCATCACCTACGGGACAAGACGATTGAATTTTCAGGAAGCGTAATGTGAGCCAGCCAAGTGATGCGTCAAATAGTTGCCAACACCCCGTAGATTATTAATTATTAGAAATCCTAATTAACTATTTGCTTTAAATCTTAATACGCACGGTTCTTTTTTTCTTCTGTTTTATATAAAATAATAATATAATATTTATTTAAATTAATTTAAAAATTATATATTTAATAATTAAAAACATTAATAATAATATTATAAATAAGGCTTAAATAGTCATTTGGTCATAGTTTTGGTCGACTTTTTTCACTTTGGTCCTACTTTTGAAATGGTTTTCAATTTGGTCCTACTTTTCATTATATTTTTAAAATCAAGTCCTTTTTGCTAACACCGTTAAAATAGTTAACGGAGATGAACAGTAACCGCCACGTGTCATTTTGTGTTTTTTTTATTTTTTTAAATATTTTTTTAATATTTTTTATTTTTTTATTTTAAAAAAATGTACACATGTCATGCTACGTGTCATTTTTGTGATTTTTTATTTTTTTTATTTTTTTATTTTTTTTTTAATTTAATTTTTTTAATTTTAAAAACAATCCACGTGTCAAGCTAATATCATGCCACGTGTCATAGTCAGTTTTTTATATTCAATTTGGTCCCAATATTCGTTAATTATTTTCAATTTGGTCCTATTTTTTTTTTAAATTAAACATTTTTGTTCCTTTCCATGAGACAAAATTTAATTTGTATATATTAAAATGCATATTTTTGTTAAATATTTTTAATTTAGAATTAACGTTAGTTTAAAATTAAAACGAAAAAAAGCAATAACACCATTAATTTAAAATTGGTTAAAATACTCCCTTGGTCCATGTTTTTGTTGAAAAATCTCAAATAGGTCCTAAGATTTTTTTTAGTCTCAATTAGGTCCATATTTTTGAAAATGTGTTAACGGTGTTAAGGATAGGTCACGTGTCAACTTCTCATTTTTTTTTTTAATTTTTTTTTGAAAATTATTCTTGTCACGTGTCACATTAATATTGTGTCACGTGTCAAGTCAGTAAGGTGACACGTGTCAAGTCATTGTTTGAATATCAATTTAGTCCATATATTTGTTATTTTAATTATATTTCAGTCCATTCTTTTTTCAATTTTCAATTTCATCCTTTCCAAATTGAGATCAAATTTAACTTTTATATAAATTTTATAATGATATTTTTATTAAACATTTTAATAATATTAAGTTATTTTATATTTTGTTTTAAAATTTTAAAATATTTATTTTAACTTGTTACAAAATTGTTTTAAAAAATTTATATACAAATGTTAGAGTTGGTTTAAAAATAACAATTTTATAAATTTAAATATAAATTTTTAAAACAATTTTGTAAAAAGTTAAAATAAATATATTAAAAAAATTAAAAAAATGGACTGAAATGCAATAAAAATAACAAATATATGGACCAAATTGAGATTGAAACAATGATTTGATATGTGTCACCTTACTGACTTGACACGTGGCACAATATTGACATGACATGTGGCATGAATAATTTTCAAAAAAAATTAAAAAATTCAAAAAAAATTCAAAAAATTTCAAAAAAATGTGGAGCTGACACGTGGCACATCCTTAACACCGTTAACACCATACTAACGAAATGGGTCTAATTGTTACACATCTTCAAAAATATGGACCTAATTGAGACTAAAAAAAATCTTAGGACCTATTTGAGATTTTTCAACAAAAACATGGACCAAGGGAGTTAACCTTTAAAATTTTAAGAGGTTAAAAATATTTAATTTTAAACCAACTCTAATTTTAAATTAAAAATATTTAATAAAAATATGTATTTTAATAAGAATATTCATATAACTGCACTTAAGCCACATTTATATACAAATTATATTTTGTCTTTGGAGAGGAACAAAAATACTAAATTAAAAAAAAATATGACCAAATTGAAAACAAATAACGAATATTATGACCAAATTGAATATAAAAATCTGATTCTGACACGTGGCATGATATTAGCTTGACACGTGAATTTTTTTAATTAAAAAAATTAAATTAAAAAAAATTAAAAAATTAAAAAATTAAAATAAAAAATCAATAATGACACGTGGCCTAATATGAGCTTGACACGTGTACATTTTAAAAAATTAAAAAAAATAAAAAAAAATAAAAAAAATCACAAAATGACACGTGGCAGTTACTGTTCACATTCGTTAACGATTTAGACGGAGTTAACGAAAAGGAGTTGATTGAAAAAATATAACGAAAAGTATGACCAAATTGAAAACAATTTCAAAAGTAGGACCAAAGTGAAAAAAGTCGACCAAAACTAGGACCAAATGACTACTTAATCCTATAAATAATTATAATTATAAATTTTAAAAGATTAAAATTTATATAATAAAATTATGTAGTACAATAACATTTTGTATAATTAAAAAAATACTTATAATAATAACAACATTATCGATATTATGTTAACATTATTAATATTAATATTAATACTAAAACTAACATTAACAACGATAATTTATAACTATATATAAAAAAATACATATTTTTGGTGTCCTCTTTAATTTTTTAAATTTATCTTCTTATTATTATTTTTAAATTAAAATAATTATTTTTATAAAAAAAAAAGTTACTTTTCAGTTTTATCATTTTACTAATTTTAGTAATTAATTTTTATTTTAAATAATTATTTTGATGTTAAGATAAATCAATAATAAAATAAATAAAAAGTGTAAATAATTGAGATATACTTCTGTAATAAATAAAAACAAAATGTGTGTCTAACTATTATAATAATAATAATAATTATTATTATTATTATTATTATATCACTATAATAATATCATGTAGTAATATATTAATAATAAATACCATTATAGTAATATAATAATAATTATTATTATAAATGCTATATAATTATCATTATAAAAATATTATTTTTTGGTTATTTTAATTTACTAATTTTAGTAACTACTTTTTGAGTTCAAAAATTTAAAAATAAATCAATAACAAGACAAATAAAAAATACAGGTAATTAAGATATGATCCCCTATTAAATAAAAGTAAGATTTGTATCTCAATATAATAATAATAATAATAATAATAATAATAATAATAATAATTTATTATTATTATTATTATTATTATTATAATATAACAATATCCAGTAATAAAAAAATAATAATAATAATACAACAACAACATATGTGTAAAGATATACACATCTTTAGTGTCCTCTTTGTTTTATATTTTTATTCTATTAATTTTTTTAAAAATTTAAATAATTTTTTATAATAAAAAAATTCTTATCCATTTTATTATCTTACTACTTTTGTAACTATTTATTTGAATTCAAATAATACTCAAATGTATACATTAAAAAAACAACACAATAAATAAAAAAATTGCAAAGTAATCATAATAAACAAAAGTAAAATGTGTGTTTAATAATAATAATAATAATAACAATAGCAATAATAATTATAATAATATCACTATAATAATATCACTATAATAATATCCCGTAGTAATAATAATAACAACAATAACAACAATAATAATAATATCATTATAGTATTATAATAATTATTATTATTAAATGCAATATAATTATCACAATAAAAAAATATTTTTTTATTAATTTACTAATTTGAGTAACTACTTTTTAAGTTTAAAGATTTAAAGATAAATAAAATTTTTAAATTTTATTATTTTACTACTTTTGTAACTACATATTTGAATTCAAATAATACCCAAATGTAAATGTATAGATAAATAAACAACACAATAAATAATAAATTATAAGTAATTGAGATATGCTCTCATAATAAACAAAAGTAAAATGTGTGTTTAATAATAATAATAATAATAATTATTATTATAATAATAATAATAGTAATAATACTATCACTATAATAATATCTCATAATGATAAAAATATTAATACCAATAGTAATAATAATAATATTTCATATTGATAAAACTAATAATAATAAAAAATTATTATTATTATTATATAGTAATATAATAATAATATTTATAATAGAAATAATAATACGTTTATAGAAATATAATAATAATAACCATTATAAATACAGTATATAATAAAATAATATTTTTTCAATTTTATTAATTTACTAATTTTAGTAACTATGTTTTAGAAAAAATATTTAAAGATAAATCAACCACTAAATAAATAAAAAAATATGAAGTAAATAAAACTAAAATATCTGTTTATCTATACTAATAATAATAATAATAATAATAATAATAATAATAATAATAATAATAATAATAATAATAATAATATTATTATTATTATTATTATCCGGTGATAAAAGAAATAATGATAATACAAAATCATAAATAAAGAATATTTATAATTACAATAATAAATATAATAATATTCACAATAAAATATTAGTAATAATAAAAATTAATGTGACAAATAAAATAAAAATATTATAATATGATAATTATGAAAATTATGAAAATAATATTAGTATTAACGATTCTAGTAATAATAAAAATAATAGACAAAATAACAATAACAATAACATTAATTGTAAAAATAATGTTAATAATAATAATAAATAATGGAAAAAATAACAATAATACAAAAAATATTGAAGTAAAAATAATAATAATAATCTATAACAATATATAAAGGGGATTTCCCTTTTTTGTCCACATTTCAAAATATCCATTTTACCCTTTAAATATAATAATTTATTAAATTTTTAAAAATTGACCGTTACTTTTACAAGATTTTTATAAAATCGGATATCTCTGCTTCTTCTCTTCGTCTTTATTTATTAATGATTATTCTTTCATTTGTTATCATATATTTTACTTCATTTTTAATAAATATAATTTTAATTTATATATTAACTTAATAACATTATAATATTATCTTGTACTAATATAATAACATGCATATTTAAAAAATGCATACATACAGACGTTATCGCGCCTGTGTTTACGCTAATAATAAAATAATAAGAATAATCTAATAATAATAATAATATAATCATAGTGGCATTTTCGTAAATATTGGTAATGGTATTTTCGTAGATAGTGGATGATAGTAAGGTTATTTATGAGTGGCATTTTTGTATATTCAGAAAAGTAGAAAGGACGTTTCAGTAAATTGCGTAGTATAGGATGCAAAATGACCAAATAACTAAAAATATGTATGTGTTAAAATTTTAAGTAGGGATAAATTGGTATTGTCCACGGTACTTTGTTTTCTTATATTTATAGTAGATAGTAGAAATGTTCTTATTTTTGTTTCAAAATTTTAATTAGATGTTCAGAATTTAAGTTATTTCTACTAGGTCTTACTTTTTAAATTTAAAAGGAAAATGATAGGTTGACATCTTTATTTTACCACTTTTTTAATCACCATACTTGGCATGAGCAATAACATTTTTATTTTAATTTTCAATTTAGTTTTAAAAATTGTCCACACTGGCACATGAGAATGAAATTCGATTCTGCGTTTCGACACTAAAATTGCATTCTCGTTCCCCCTCTTTTCCAATCCCATTTTTGAACTACGAAACCCATATTTCAATCTTATTTTTGAACTCTCGAATCTCATTTTTGAAACCATTCTCTTGTTCTTGAACCATATTTTGTTGCTATTATCGAACCCTATTCTCGTGCCATTCTCTTACCCTAAACCACGCAAACAAAACCCTTCCTTTGTAGTCTGAAAAATTGTCATTGTCGAACACCGAAAGCTGCCATTGAAGAATCCCAACCCCATTCCTTTGCACCCACGAACGATTCTAATGATTGTGCGTGTTTGGGGAGGTTTTAATTTAGTTTCCCCTCACCTTTTGTTGACAACCCCTCCATATTTGTGTGAAGTATTTTTGCGTGGTTCTTGCATAACATTGGGGGTTCTCGTATTCATCTTCTTCCTCGGTAGAGATTCCGTTAAAATGTAAATGCATTTGTGTAAAAACTTTCCTAGCCCATTCTTAAATTTAACTTGCAACCCAAGACTAATTAATTTGTAACTTACAAGTAGATAATAAAATCACAGATTGGGAAAGTGCTGCTAGAAACACAATTCCCTCCATACTTGTTGTACGCTAGCCTGTGCAGACCAATAACACACCCATCCCACTACTTTTAAATTAAATATATGTGCAAGGTAATTCTCAAAATTTAACTTCTATGTTACTTAATGGATGAAGATGAGTACGAGAACCCCCAATGCCAAGCGAGAACCATGCAAAAATACTTCATACAAATATGGAGGGGCCATCAACAAATGGTGAAGGAAAACCAAATTAAAACCTCCCCAAAATCGCACAATCGCTGAAAGCTTTCATGGGTGGAAAGGAATGGGGTTTGGGTTCTTTAATGGCAGCTTCTAGGATTCGACAATGGCAATTTTTCAGGCTACAAGGGAAGAGTTATGTTTGCATGGTTTGGGGTAAGAGAATGGCACGACAATGGGGTTTGGCAATGACACGAGAATGGGTTTCTAGATCGGAGTTTAAGAATGAGAGAATGGTTTCGAAAATGGGATTGAAAGTTCAAATATGGTATTGCAAAATGGGATTTTGTAGTTCGGAGATGGGGTTGGAAAAGAGGGAACGAGAAGGCAAATATTTGAGTAGTATTGGTGCCCACACGCGGAATGGGATTTCATTCTCAAGTGCTAACGTGGACAATTTAAAACTAAATTAAAATTTAAAAGAAAAATGCCACTACTCATATCACGTAAAGTGGTAAAATAAATGTGTCATCCTATCGTTTTTCTTTTTAAAATGTGTTTTAATTTGACCATGTCTGGAAGTGTAGCATTGATAATGTTAACTCTATATTATATGTTAGTATTTGATTCTTTTGTGTTTATTTTCTTTTACTTTTTAAAAATACAACGATCACATGTGAAATTAAGACACGACCACATTTTAGCTTATTTATTGTTTTTTTTAAATATTTCTTTAAACTTTTCTAGAAAAAAACCTGTAACGTAATTTTCAAACAATCGGATTCATAAAGACAACTTAGAAATTGGAAACTCAATTAAGATTTGTTAACAAAAATGGAACCTTCTTGTGTAATTAAACCTAAATAAAAATAAATAAAAATTGCGGTGTACATCGTTTAATTTCACTAATTTCAGTTAAAAATTACATTTCTTTCTAAATTACTACTATTATCATCTCTCACTGTCATTAGATAGAAACGCCGTAGTTTTTGGAGAATAATATCATTAAAGAAAATGGGATTATTTATGTTTAAATTTACCATATATACAGTTTTGTTTATATTTAAATTCAACGATAAAATAAAAAATATTAGAATCAATTGGAAAAAAGAGTGAGAATAATGGGTCACTAAAAAATCCTTTGTGTTAAAGTAGTTATTTTTCTTAATATATGAAACAAAAACCTTAAACATGGATTAAGTGAAGAGTGTATCAGTAATGGTGCATGGGCGGGAACAAGAACAACTCAAGTTCAAATCAGTAGTAGTACATTAAAAATGAAACAAAAGACCTTTTCCTTAGAAAGCTGAAAAAGTTGTTTGTGGTCTAACACACAAACACACACAGTGTCACACTCCCCCACTCACTAGTACACACCCACCTTTGAATTTCACAGCTCTGACGCATTTACAATCACGTGGCCCTCAAACTTTAATATTCCAAGATAAACGTAAAAGGTAAGTAATAATAAAACAAGAAGAAGGACCTCCATTCATTACCTGTTACTTCCCCCACAGTGGTAGCTATGACAAATTGTTAACGTTTACTGTTACTGATACCCTACAGAGTTTTAGCCTACCTTTTTCTTTATTGATACTAAACTTTCTTATTGGTTTCATTTAACGCCTTTGTTCCTTGCTTCTTCACTTTTTAATCCCCACTCTCAACTCTCAGCCATTCTTTTGCCTCCATTTATTGTTGGGTTGGTTCACTTGGCCTTTCTGGTCAAAGGTATTTGATCTATTTTGTTTTTTTCTTGCTTGAAGTCTTTTTTATTTTTAAATTATTTTCTTTCAGTGACTTTTGGGACTGTTTGAGGCATTTTTAGTTCAATGGCTGAAACGGGTAGTTTATATTTCTGGGTTTTTATTTTTTTTCCGTCTATGAATTGGGTTATATATGTCTTTTAACCGGTTTTGTGCTTCCGGCTACTGTTTTATCATCACGGGTTAGTAAATGTGCTGCAGAATGTTCTGTAGTTGTTGGATTTTAAATTTCAATAGTGTCGGGGAAAAATGAGTCTCAAAGATGTTCCTAGAATTTTGTGGGACTTAGCTTATGATTGGAGCTAAAAGATTTCATCTTTTAGTTTGGGTTTTGTGTTTATGGGCAACTTCGAGGAGAATATTAAGCAGAGTTTTTTCTCTTATCTCTTTTTTTTTTTTTTTTTTTTTAATTTTTTTTTTTTTTAATTTTGTTTTTTTTTTTTTGGTTTTTTTTTTTTTTTTGTTTTTTCCAAATTTGTTACTTATCAAATTGGAAGCTTCTTTTCTGGGTTTCTGCTTTCTGAATGTTTGCCCGTTGGAGCATCTTTGTTCATGTTTTTTCTTCATCACAAAATTGTCAATTTGAACTTGATTTTAGGTGGGTTTTGAACCAGGTTCTGAAAATTTAGGTTATTTGTGCAGATGAATGCGCTGCATTTTTGAAGCTAATATTGGATTGTTAGACCCAATGATGGATAAGAAGAGATGGCTTTGGAAGAGGAAGTCTTCTGAGAAGAGCCCTGATGAAACTGAAAGTTCAGGATCTGTTTCTTCTCATTCCGGGAGGTATTCAGATGAACAGGTATGATGAACAATCTGGAATAGTATCCAAATGGGGTACCTAATCTGATACGCCTTTAGCATTTGGTTTCGTCTCAAAATATTTGGATTCACTTTATCATCTCACAGACACTATTCAGAAGATTTGAATTAGAATTTTACTCCCCTTTTTGGTGATGAACCAGAAGATTCCTTACTTGTACGAAGTTTGTTATTCACTTGCACTTGCACATCCACACTTGCATACCAGCATTAACAGTACAATCCATCAATACAAACACAGTCTTAGTGTCAAGCTAAGATTGTTCCTCTGGTTGAGCTCTTTCTTCTCTTCTGATGTTCCGCTGAGACGAATATACATACAAGAATTGTTCTTATAATCACTAAATATAAATATTTATGCTTCATACGCTTCATTTTTAATCTTGTGTTGTTGATATAACTTTTGGAAATTGTGACAAAAGACTGAAAATGTCATCTTGAGTTGACAGGTTCTTTTAATAAAAGTAGGTTCCTCAACTAATTATTCACCCTAGATTCTTAGGGCAGAATCAAGCTGTCCGTCCTTTTGGTCTGTCTCCAATGTTAAAAAATAATTAGATTTCTGGTTCTGTTTATACATAACTCATTGATTATTCAAGTTTTATGTAGTATTACAAAATTAAGTTCACATTTTTTTACAGCCTGTACTTAGCATCTGTTCCAAAAAGGAATCCAATTTGGTAGATGTTTAGTGCATTCGAGAATGTATTTGATATCATATTTTTTGTGCCTTCTCCTGGAAATTGGCTTCTGATCCCGGTAGTTTTAGCATAATGTCCATGTCTGAATGAAGTTTACCATCAATTTCATACTTTCTTTTCTGACGAGTCTAGTACTTTTGTATCTTTTGACACTTTAAATTAGGAGGCACTGAAGGAATCTCCTAGTAGAAGCAATCATTCACCTGATGTCACATCAAAAGCTACTGTCTATGCCGAAGCAGTTGACTATTGTTCATTTATCAATGAACAATTGCCTGAAGAAGTCACCTCTAAAACTGTACCAGCTACTGGCATTGCAAGTGATGATTCATCAGAGAAAGACGAAAATGGAGAAAATGAAAACATAAAAGATGTAAAGGAAGATGTTCTAAATGATGGGTTGAGGAACATGTCGGAGAAGCTATCTGCTGCCCTAGTGAATGTCAACGCCAAAGAAGACTATGCCAAAGTTGCTGAAGAAGCTATTGCAGGTACATTCCTCTGTTTCTTCCTGTAATTTTTCACAAAAACACTGTTGGTTATATACCTTAGTTCTTGATTATACATACCGTCTTCAATATGCATTGATCTTGTCCGGCTTGTGCTTACAAAACAATACATCATCTGAATGTTGAACAAGTAAACCACCCGTAAGTTCCTTATTAGGTAGGGTTTATAGAAATTGAAAGTTAATTGCATCTGAATCATCTCAATAGTACTTTAGATCAAGAGGCTTACATGTGATCTATCAGAACGTTTACATGCTGACATTGGCATGATAATTATCTCCGGGTATGATTCTTTGGTATATGTATTTTCCTTCTTTTTCTCTTTCTCCCACTTTTGGGTTGTCTACTAATTGGACCACATTTTCATTAATTTAGGCTGGGAAAAGGCTGAAAAAGAAGTGGCAGTTTTGAAGAAGCAACTTGACACAGCCATTCTCAGGAATTCATTTTTGGAAGATCGAGTCACTCATCTAGATGGAGCACTTAAGGAGTGTGTTAGGCAGCTAAGCCAGACGATAGAAGAGCAGGAAGAGAGTATTTATGATGCTGTTGCAAAAAAGACACAGGAATTGGAATCAGCCAAAATTAAACTTGAGAGCAAACTCACCGAGCTTCAAAAAAAATTAGATGCTTCAGAGGCCAGGTCTTCAATTGACTTTGATATGTATAGAAAGGTAGAATATTTGGAGAAAGAGAACATGACTCTCAAGCATGAGATTTTTGTTCAATCAGAAGAGCTGGAAATCAGGACAATTGAGAGGGATCTAAGCACTCAAGCTGCTGAGACAGCTAGCAAGCAGCATTTGGAAAGCATCAAGAAAGTAGCCAAGCTTGAAGCTGAATGCCGGAGATTGAGGAGTGTGGCTTCTAAAGCTTCATTAGTTAATGATCATAAATCCATTGTTCAGTCCTCATTCAGTGTTGAATCTCTAACAGATAGTCAATCAGACAGTGCAGAGCGGCATACTGCAGTGGAAATTGAAGGTCACAAGATGAATGGCTCAGAACCAAACAGGTTTGAGCCTAGTTGTTCTGACTCGTGGGCGTCTGCACTAATTGCTGAGCTTGATCAGTTCAAGAATGAAAAGTGCAGACAAACTCCATCCTGTTCTGTTAAACTTGATCTGATGGACGATTTTCTTGAAATGGAACGACTTGTTGCATTGCCTGAAACTAAGAAGGAAAGCTTGGTCCAAGAGTCAGTTGTTATCAATCAATCCATAAACAAAGAAAGCTCTCTCAGCGTAGACTTTGAGATCATGATTGAGCACATTGATGAGTTGAAAGAGAAATTAGAGAAGGTGGAAGCTGATAAAGCTGAACTACAGATAGCTTTGATGAAAAGTGAAGAAATTATTGAGGAGTCACAACTTCAGTTGAAGGAAGCAGGAGAGAAATTGGAGGAGTTGCAAAGAGAGCTAGAAAATGCCTACAACTCAAAGCAAAGGGTAGAAGATCACCTACTGGACATAGTGACTGAGGCTCAAACATTATCTGTGAAGGTTGAATTCTTAGAATCTGAGGTTGATAAGGAGAGGGCTGTCTCCGGTGAGATTGCAATGAAGTTTAGGGACTTGGAGGAAGAGTTAGAAAGAAAATCTGCAGAGGTTAACACATTAGAAGCAGAGCTTGATAAGAAGAAGGCTGTGTCAAATAAAATTGCCATGAAATGCAAGGACCTAGAGAAAGAGCTAGAAAATAAATCCGACAAGGTTGACTTGTTAGAAGCAGAGGTTGGTAAGGAAAGGGAGGAGTCAGATAAAATTGCAAAAAAGTTGAAGGGCATGGAGCAAGTGCTAGACAGCAAATCTGCAAAGGTTGACGTATTAGAAGCAGAAGTTGCTAAGCAGAAGGATGTGTCTGATAAAATTGCGAAAAAGTGTAAGGACCTGGAGGAAGTGGTAGAGAACAAATCTGCAAAGGTTGAGTTATTAGAAGCAGAAGTTGATAAAGAGAGGACTGTGTCAGATAAAATTTCATTGAGGTGTAAGGACTTGGAGGAGAAGCTAGAAAGCAAATCTGCAAAGGTTGATTTGTTAGAAGAAGAGGTTCATAAGGAGAGGACTACTTCAAAAGAAATTGCAATGAAGTGTAGGAAATTGGAGGATGAATTGCTCAGGTCAACTGCTAGCTCATATGGAGAAAAGAAGATTAAGCAGGTTGGTCATCATTAACATCTATATTAAATGTTTTATCATTCATCTTTTTACAAACTAGGAAGGACAAAATTTAGACAGTCCCACAGGCTTTTGGTGTGTTTGTCCAACAAAGATATTGAGGTAAAACTTCAATTCGAAAAGGAGAAATAACTAAAAGATCCTACATAGAAATGTATTTAACTTTTGTCCAAGGAATTGGTTATATATATACTTTCTCCAATTCATGTGATGGATGTGGTCTTGTCTATGCCAGGAGGACCTAGCACTGGCTGCAGGAAAGCTTGCTGAGTGCCAGAAAACAATAGCATCTTTGGGAAATCAGTTGAAATCCCTGGCTACACTAGAAGATTTCCTTATTGACACTGCAAGCATTCCTGCAAGTCCATCACTCATTGCTCAGGCTGGTGGGGAGATGTGGAAGTTGCATTCCAATGGCACATTTTCACCTAAAAGAGATTCCATTTCTTCAAGGTTGGCTGATGGTAGCTCTTGTTCACCCTTGAACAAAAATGAGGAGACCTCACCACTTTCATCATCTTCATCAACATCATCACCAGCTATGCCAAATCATGTCAGTTCTGAGAGGAGTAGAAATGGCTTTGCAAAATTTTTCTCTAGAACCAAGAGTGGAATCCGGCTACAAATATAGTGAGGATATAGTGAATTAACCTTAGCAGAAGTCATTATTTTCACTAGCTTTAAAACAGGCCTATCTTGTCATTCAAACAAAAGATTTGACAACATTCTATTAGCATCAATTGTACCATTTTTTTACCAATCTTGTGCAGGGTTTATGTCTTCTGACATTTGATTAAAAAGAATCATTTTTTTTGCTAAGCCGAGTCATAAGTTAGAATCAAGAGTTCTTGACCAATATCCCCTTCTACCCATAAAATCTAAGTTGAAATGATAAAAACATAGAATCATAATTTATGCATAAATTAAAAGTTATCTTTTTAAAGAAACTAAATATGAAAAACTTTCACAACATCATTTCTACATAAAGTGATTTTAGTTTATAAAAAACGTTGTTAAAATATTTTTCCTTATAAATGTTAGTAGATAGGTTAGATTTGTTAACTAATATAGTATATCTAAACAAATTGATGAATGAATATTTTATTGAATGGCAGCCAAGCCTTTAAATAACAACAGAAATACAATTGTAATTGACACAAACAAAATAATAGAATATAAAAATAAATCCCGTAACAGACTCAACGTAACAAACTCAACGTAACAGACTCAACAAATATATTTCAACAAACCCTCCCTTAAACTAATTGCACCCATGCACTTTGTTTAAAGTTGGAATTTCGCACACTCCAAGCAGTTTTCGAAATTTCAGAAAAGAATCCAATTTTAAAGGCTTGGTCATAATATCTGCAATTTGGTCCTGTGTTCCGCAATGAACTAGCTCAATGACTCCATCTCTTGTGAGATCTCTGAGGAAGTAAAACCTTACATCTATGTGTTTACTCCTTCCATGCATAATTAGGTTTTTGGACAATTTGATAGTTGAGCAATTATCACACATTATCAGAGTACTTTCTGTTTGATCCAATCCTAACTCCTTTAGGACCCTTCTCATCCAAATTGCTTAACAAGCACATCCAGCTGCTGCAATGAACTCAGCTTCTGTGGTGGAAAGTGTGACATATCCTGATGTACTTTTTCTATCCTCCACATCTCCAGCATAGTCATTATCAGTAAAACCCAATAGCTTCTCAGTTCCTCCTCTTTTATATAGAATCCCATAGTTTTCAGTACCCTTTAAATACCTAAGAATTCTCTTAGCCACTTTAGCATGCATTTTTGTTGGTTGAGTCATATACCTGCTAATTTAGCTGACCACAAACATCAAATCTGGTCGGGTGGTAGTGATGTACATCAAACTACCAACCATTTGTTTGAAATGAGTTTCATCAATTTTGACTCCCCTTTCATCTTTACATAAATTATTTCTTGGCACAATAGGATTGTTGACAGAATTACTTTCTTCCATGCCAAATCGCCTCAGAATTTCTCGAGCATATTTCTTTTGGTATATGTAAATCCCATTAGAACACTGCAACACTTCAATGCCTAAGAAAAATCTCATTTTTCCTAAATCTGTCATCTCAAACTGTTGTTGCATAGATTTCTTAAAATGATTCATCATAAGCTCATCATTTCCTGTGTATATAAGATCATCTGCATAAACACTGATAATAAGAATTTTACCTTCTTTGCTCCATTTGAAAAAGAGTGTTTGCTCATTTTGACTTTGCTGAAAACCTTCACTAACAAAATAAGACTCAATGCGGCTAAACCAAGCTCGTGGTGCTTGTTTTAGACCGTATAAAGCCTTATGGAGTTTATAAACCATATGTTCACTTCCTTTCTTCTCATATCCTTTTGGTTGAGCAACATACACGTCTTCCGTTAAGGTTCCATGTAGGAAAGTGGATTTGACATCAAATTGATAAATACTCCATCCTCGTTGTGCAACAATTGCTATTACCATTCTAATAGTATCCATCCGAGCTATAGGGGCAAAAACTTCATTGTAGTCAATACCATGCTTTTGTGAATACCCCTTAGCCATGAGGCGAGCTTTGAATTTATCCACTTCTCCATGTTCATTTACTTTGGTTTTGTATATCCATTTAACTCCAATCTTCTTTGCACCATTCGGTAACTCAACTAATTTCCAAGTATGGTTCTTCTCTATAGCTGTGATCTCATCTTCCATGGCTTGCCTCCATTTAGCACTTTTTACTGCATCCTCAAAACATATTGGATCTGCAGAATCTACCAAAGCCATATGCACGATATCTTCATCTTCTGACAGTCCTTCTCCTGACACATAATCTTCCATCCACCTTGGAGCATGTCTTATTCTTCCATCTTCATCTACAACATTTTGTGTTGTATCAAGTTGATCTGCAATCTGATCAGTCTCTTCAATTTTGTTCTCCTCAGTTGGGTTTGCATTAGTATGATCATATTCATAAAATTCGTTGTTTCCAGCTTCTGAATCTACTTGCAAGTTTTCTTTGGAGGCTGCATTCCAATCCTACTGTTTTTCTTCTTCAAAAATTACATCCCGACTTATTAAAACTTTTCTTGATGCATGATCATATAACTTGTACCCCTTTGATTCATCACTAACACCAAGGAGAACACATTTAACACTTTTACCTTCTAATTTGGTCCTCTTAGCATCTAGAATATGTGCATGTCCTACACATCCAAATACTCTAAAATGCTCAACAGAAGGTTTCTCACCACTCCACGCCTCCTCTGGTGCCATTCCTTTAACTGCCAATGTGGGGGATCGATTTAGAACATATGTTGTCCACTTCACAGCTTCAGGCCAAAACATTTTCGGAACTCCCTTGGCAGACAACATTGATCTGACTAGGTTCAACATCGTCCTATTTTTACACTCGGCCACTCCATTTTGTTGTGGAGTATAAGCTGTAGTTAATTGCCTCTTTATCCCATTCAATTTACAAAAATCATTGAACTCTGCTGAATTGAATTCTCCTTCTCTGTCTGTACGTAAACATTTGATAGCCAAACCACTTTCTTTCTCAACGAGCATTTTAAAACACTTGAAATGATGGAATGCTTCTGATTTTTCCAATAAAAAATATACCCAAGCTTTTCTAGAATAGTCATTTATAAAGCATAAGAAGTACCTTTTTTGACTATTGGATGCTGGTGTAATAGGACCGCAAATGTCTGCATGAATCAATTGTAATTTTTGGGTTGCTCTCCAATGACTTTGTTTAGGAATTGGCTCACGGTGTTGCTTCCCTTGAACACAATCAGTACACATAATTGTAGAGGTAGGCAGCAAAGGCAAGCCATGAACCATCTCGCTTTTCTGAAGCAATTGTAAACCCTGGTGGCTGAGATGAGCGTATCAGCAATGCCACAAATGAGGAAGTTCTTGTGTTGTGGTGTTGAAACATATTTCCGTTTTTTTTGAAATCCTTGCAGGTAATATAAACATCCTGTTTGGAGTCATCTTGATTTGTAAGATTAATCCTTTGTGAGGATGATATATATTACACCCTCCTGACTTAAACATGATGGTTAACCCTTTCTCTTGCAGCTAGCCAATACTCAATAGATTATTCTTGAGCTCAGGTACGTAAAAAACATCTTGTATCACATGAGTGACACCATTGACATTCAACTTCACATTTCCTTTGCAAAAAACGTTCATCTTCGTGTTGTTTCCAAGCTTTACTATATGTCTAAAAGATTCATCAATCTCATTGAAATTTGATTTATCTCCACACATGTGATTTGAGCATCTTGAATCGAGAAACCAAGCATCTTCCTTGCTTGTTTGATGTTGAGGAAGCCCAACGTGAGACATTAGCAATATTTCTTCTTCTTCGTCAAATTCTGCATAATTAACTTCCTTGTCCAATGAAGGACATTCATACTGGTAGTGACCTAGCTTGTGGCATTTAAAACATTCAATCGTTGCTCGATTGAAAATTTGCCTTCCTCTTCCTCTCCCACGTCCTCTT
>Ga0214544_1000588_pt1 | contig 68542 bp, 34 predicted proteins | sample CNSS3metaG_FD_160074 | JGI IMG/M metagenome (GOLD analysis project Ga0214544, IMG submission 160074) | Root nodule microbial communities from cowpea collected in UCLA plant growth center, Los Angeles, California, USA - CNSS3 | ecosystem: Host-associated > Plants > Roots > Nodule | place: USA... | reverse complement strand
AGAAAGTTCAAAAACACTTTTTTTCTCTAACTATTTTTTTTCTCCCTTTCTCAATGGCTGCATTAGAATTAATTACAGGCTCGTACAATCTAAAACGCAGGATTTCTTTACAAAAAAAAAAAAAAATCATTCGCGTGAAACTCAAACCCCTGATCGAAATCGAGAAAAATAAATCCATTATAGAAAACAGAATCGAAACCGTTCGGCAATTGCATGATAATTTCGACAGTAACAATACAAAAGAAAAAAAAAAGGAGAAAAAATAATACTAGAGATGGTTATAATTATGATGAAATTGTTGATATTGATGGATCAGAGATTGAATTAACTAAAGAAAGAGTAGAAATTGGAGAAGGAGATGAAAAGTGCGATACCGATGTTGCTGGAACAGTTACGCTGAGGAAGAGGTTACGCAGTCGTTTTCCAAAGGCAGTGATTTATTTAGGTTTTACGAGCTGAAGCTCAGACAACACAACAATGTTCATTTATGTTTTCCGATCCACTTTGCGTCATTTTTTTTTTCTTTCAAAAAAATTACGTCATTTATTCTTTTTATATTTCTTTATTACTTTCCCAACTAATTGTATTAAAAATAAATTATAAAACTTTTTAGAGAGAAAATTTGTGCTATACCCGTGCTTAGGCACGGGTGCTGTTTTCTTCCTTTATTATTGTTTGTAAAAGCTTTAATACAAATTTATTTAATACATATTTAAGTTGGTAATTAATATACTGTTAGACTTTTTTTAGGTTGTAGATCGTTTTATATTCATAATAACAATAGACTTTTCGTTTTCACTTTAAGGTTCAGTGTGAATGTCTTTTGCACTTCTTTGGTACGTTGGTATGCTCGTGGACGAAGATGTCATCTTCTTGCAGATTCAATTTTAAAAACTTATTTTAGAACTCTATCTTTCTGCTATATTCGGGTGATGTAAGTAATATTTAACTTTTCACAAACTCGATGAGGAATGTTTTGAACTTAGAGTTTGAAGAGGGCTTGATTAAAAAGGGAATTTTTCGCATACCATATGATTTTGAAGAATTTTATGAATTGGAAGATTTGCACTATATTTGTACTTTGTTCTGTGGTGATAGATATTTCTGACTCAAAATTTTTGACACATAGTGGATTAAGATCGAATACCCAGGGTTAGGAAATAGTTACATTGCAGAGGAAGATTTAGTGTGGTCTAGATTCTTGTCTTCTTTTCGGGTGAAGCTATGTCCCATAGTGGTGAACTCCCAAACCTTTATTAATCTTGTTCTGTGTTAGTAATATTTTTTAATTTCAATCTAATATTGTCTACTTTTGTGAATACAGTCTATCATTTGCTTGTATCTGAATTATGTTTTCCCAGAATGTTTTCTTGTATAGGTTGTTTTCGTTAGAAGGAATTAAGATTGATTATAGTACAAATGTCGGTTCTTCTTCTGGTACTGCCAATATTGTTGCATATGGTGTTGACCAAGGGGGTGATCTTTCTTTAGTTAAATGTTTGAGTCATTATGATGTTGGTGCATCTTCCCTGGTATTTGTTTGTGTTTTCTTTAATAACAGTATTCTTATTTCATTATGTATTTTATTGTGTAGTTCTTTAATAACATTTTTAATGTTGATTCCAGTATCTTAATGCTTCTTTCGTTGCCACTACATTGTCGAGATCTAAGAAAGAGTATATTATATCAAATGGAAATGGAATGTATTGGGAATGCTCAATCAGATGGCTGCAAGATCTCAAACTGAATGTTATCTGGCTTGTGGATGAAAAAGATTTGTCACAGAGAATAACTTATGCGTTGGTGACTGTATCAAGTTAGAAGTTCAGAAACATGAAGACAATTTAATCATAGTTAAGAAAATTTAGGTTGTTTTTTAACTTTAAGTTGTAACCTTAAACATATGCAGTGGTGGTAATATTTTGGTACAGTTTACGCACAAGAACAATTTCTTTTGTTTGCAGTTGTATTTTAGTATGTATGGAAACGCTTATTTAAATGGATAAAGACATATGTTCCTAAACTTAAAATTTTATTTAATTAAAGTAATCAGTCATAAAATCAGTTTACATAAATGTACTTCTTGAATATTATTTTATCAATGGTTGCAATAAAATTTAATTTTAAAGAACAAAAAGTTAATTAATTTATTATAATAATGAACAATTATCGATATTTCGTTTAAATTTTCAAACGAAATGGATATGTTTATTATTTGCGTATATTAACATTAGGATTATATATTTGAATACAAATACATCGTTTTTATATTAATATAATGTTAGAATGTACATAAAGGTTTTATTTAAGCAATCCCTTAATTTCAATAAATTTTATACTGGATATAGTCAATTTGTATTTGTTAACGTAATTTATGATTATGTAGATAAACATTTGTTGTTTGTGGTGGTTTGTATCTGTAAATTCAATTTATGATTGTCTAAATGAAATAAATTTATGAATTGAGTTGGCGGTAGTGTTAAAAGAAGAATAGTTAAGTCCATAAATGCATTCTTTATTATTATTGTCTAGGTGGCCACGATGGTTGGTCTTGTTTTAAATGATAATGCAACTTTTTCTTGGACTAACTATGTCACTCATGTCTGAGAGAATGAAGTCATGCAACAAATCATACAAATGTATATTTATGCTCTTTCTCAGGTAACATTTTTCTTTTCTGTTCTTTGTATGTGTATTCGTAATACTTTGAAACTGATGGTAGTTATGATTTCATATCTGTAATACTTTGAACCTTGTTCTATGTTACAAATTGAGTTTTCCATCGTTGGAATTGGAATTCTAAACTTTTAATGTGTTGTTCTTCCTCCTGGCAACGATAGAAATGTTATACCACTTGATGCTACAGTTAGTACAATTTTTCCCTTAGATCGTAATGCTGAAGATAAAGTTCTCCACATAAAAGTTTTTCTTGTTCCTCCATAGGCATACAAAAAAAAATTCCTCTGATGTTGTTAATAAAAACTTGGTTCACTCTTTCAAATATCTCCTTTTGTTCACCTAGTAATGTTTATTCGGATTTTATGTACTCATAAATAAAGAATCTATACATGTATTTTCAACTTTTATAACAAATTTAGCTAAGAACTTTTTGCCTAACATGGAATTATAACTTTTCTGTAATACATTTTGTTCATTGACAACATTGTAGTCTAGTTCAAAGTAGATCAATCTATTTCCATAATGAGCTACAACATAACCATCTAGATATGGCATTGTTGGGAATTGTTTTAGGCTTCTTCTATTTGTTTGTAGCAGCTCTTCTATATGGAATAAGGTTAGGTTTCTCAATATATGAGGTGATAATTGCAGTTTTGCATGTATATAAATTTATTTAAGGATACATTTACCTTAATGCAATAACTTAATAGTTGAAGTTGCAAAATAACAAAATACATACCTGGATTTGCAGCTTTTATTCTTTCCCTATATAATATGTCCTCAGATAACTAATTCTAAGTTTTTTTTCCCATAGATCATGTGGTTTGTTAATAGTATTAGATAATATCTTTGTGACGAACAAATTTCTTAGATAATTTCCACTGCCCCAATCTTTTGCTTCTTTGATAACTTCTACGTATTTCGTATCATCTGCTAAAAATCCTAAATATTCACATGCTTCTCTAAAGGTAGGATACAATATGTTGTCTACCGTCCTGATATGTTCATAACACAGTGGACCTTTGACAACAGTTAACATTCTCCTTAGATAGAAAAGTTCACCTGTTGATGGTGGTACCCAAATAAGTCTTCCAATTGTGTTTCCTATTTTCTTGGGTTTCCAACATCTGTCTTTCTTTACATAGACAAACTTTGACACAATCTTTGGGTATGTCAAAGTTCTAGCAACTTTATACTTTTTATTACATTCCATCCAACTTGTGAACATTGATTCTGCAATAGTTGGTTTTTCTATGATGTCGTCAATATATTCATCATCATTAAAGTACACTTATTGCTTTCTAGAAAGATGGAAAAATAATCTTTCAATAGCTGGATTTCTGCCATAAATCAGAAATGAAAAGATTCTCCAACATGCCTCAGATGGTGATGTATATCTTCAATCAAGATATTGTTTAATTTCATCTGGTGGCTGTTCTAAAACAGAACATTCATTGGTATTATTAACTATAGCAGCTGTAATTTTGTCATAACCCTTGTTGATGTATTTGAATAAGTACTTGATTGAAGTACTTCTGTTGCACCATTCAACATTTATATGACCTTGATATTTAAGTAACAATTTTGGATTATATGGAACCACAGAACGATTGTCTAAAGAAACATGATTCTTCACAACACACACTCCATTATCTCTTCTACGATATTGTGTGAATCCATCTTTTGAAATAGTTGTACTACTCTGAAATTTTTTAGGAAAAAATTGTGAGCATTTACCATTCTTTATGCAAGGAAGGAATTTATTTACTACTCCACAAGGACCATGAATCATATGTTCATTCACACATTGATGTAGTTTCAGATTTTGTATTGGGCATGGTATTTCAGTCGATATTACTCTATCAATGTCATTTGCAGTTGGATATTTTTCATTGTGGTGCAAAAATAGTAGTAGATGAGCTTTTCGAATTCGATAGTATACATGTCTACATTGTACAATGATTCAAGTTAGTATGACAACACACAAAAATAATTATTTCGTAATGCAATAATAGGAATACAAAGATTTACATGCGATCACCCTGCCCAACAAATGATTCTTCATAAGGTCAGTTAGAAGATGATCAAATTTGATTCGGAAAATCCTTGCAATTAAGTATGGTCTATCAGATGCAGCTAAATTTTGTTGTGATAGCAATCTTTGTATTTCAGGCCACTTTGGATTGCATGTAAACGTTACAAACAAATTTAGGAAACCAGCATGACTGCAAATTGTCATTCGATCAAAATAAAGTTGTTCCATAAATCATGTGCCACCAATAAAAGTAGAAGGTAGTACAACTCTTTTGCCTTTCGTAGATCCTTCTTCTTGTGTACTGGATATTTCTTGGACGAGGTTATCATACTTGTCCACTCTAAGCTTTGATTGGTTGTTTCTTATGAATGATAACCTTTCAGATTTTATCGTAGTATATCCGTCAACAACAAATTGTAGGAACAATCTCTTAGATCTTAGAAGTGTATGTGTTTCTAATTCCCTACTCTGAATCCTAAAACATAACAATTCTCTTATCGCTAGGCGATTTCTCTTTTTTTTGTTTGAAGTACTTGTCACTCGATGACTAACATCATGCCTATAATCATCTTCCCCGTATTGGGAATAGTAGAGGATATTGGTATCCTAGGTAGCTCATGTGCAATTCATTAATTCTTTGCAATTTTCCACTTATATTTTCCATTATGATATCTCTTAGAGAAACACTATCAACATCGCCAACTATTAGTGTTGTTACTTTAGAAATGTTAGGTATATTGTATAACCTTCCATCCTTAGTCCTATCTGCAATAAGCCTGAATTTAAGGTCATAAAAGGGTTGTTCTCTATAACGATCTCTAGCAACTCGAAATGATTTTGCATGAACATTGAATTCATCTAACATTTTTGTCAACTTGTTTACAATATCTACATCAATTTTGTTGTCATTGATGAAAAATGATAGAATATGAATTAATATCAGCATACAAATATCACAATGCTAAATATAAAAACAGTTTACCTTAACATACCTTAATGATTGGATTCTATTGTGTGTTTCATTTTCAGTATCATAATTATAGCTGAGCGAACTTAGGCATTTGCCTTGCAGGTGGGAGCAAACTACCTATTCTATGGCAAGTTTGGCCTTGGATTCTTAGGTTGGGTGGACCATGACCATTGTTGTAGCTGTTATCAACTTTGGCACCGGGTGATTTAAAAGCAAACATCATATTATATGTTCTAATATGTTGCTGGAGATTACAAATTCTTAATAAGGATTTTTGACTTGGCTGGTAATGGAATAAGTTACATGAAACCCTCAAGTGACAACTTTAGTGTACCAGTTGAAAGCAATGATGATGAAAGTCCATTTTACTTCTCAACAGAAAAAACCTTAACTGAATATGATATTCGATGTTCATCATTGGTAAGTATAATACTTTTTTATTTATTTTGTTACATGAACTTATACATTATATGACACATTCCAAATGTGATTTCCAGTACTTTGATGCCCAATTTACTGTAGTAGCCTTGGTAAAGAAGCGCAAAATGCATAACCTCAGCAATGCAAACAATGGTTTATGGTCATGTTCAATAAGATGGTGTCAAAGATCGCGTCTAGAATGCTATTTAACTCATGGGTGGAAGCAGTTTTGCGTTGATAATAGATTGAAAGCTTGAAACAAAGTGAAGTGTGGGGTAGACAAAAACCGTTCAAGCACTATTCATGTTTTAATCACTTAATTTCCATTAAGAATGTGTTATATATTTAACCTTGGTAATCGTTTAAGTACATTTTGTTAGATTGCTTTTTGCAAGACTATATGTATCTTTGTCTTTTAAGACTCCTCCTTAAATGTAATTTATTTTAATCTCAATCATGTATATCTATTTAAGATTTGTTTACTATTTACAAATATGTTATCAAGCGATTAATTTATACTATTGCCAAAGGTTTTCTTCAATGTCATTTAAACATTTACTTTTACTTTAAAGAACATATTTCACTATATTCATTTAACATAAAATTACATTTATGCTAATATCCCACAATGTACAACAAATTGCAGCACCACTACAAAACATCAAATTTTAAAGTTCAATTATATAAAATACTAATATGAAATATATCTAGTCCAATTATTTTGAAGTACCTTAGGTCCATCAAATAAACACAACATTCTTTGAGTCATCATTTTTGAACTGAGGCTTAATTCTCACATTCTTAACCACACCAATCAAATCTCAATGCCACAGTTTACACAAAATAGGGTTAGCATCAATTTTATATGAAAATTTTGTTTAAAATACAACAGTAAACATATTTCTGATACCTATAAGCAAATCCAGAATAAAATTCCCAGCTACAATCCCTTTATATTTTAAAAGCAAAAACTTTCATTGGAACTTGAGGAATAGGTTGGGACTTCACAGAAGTGGCACCAATAAATAATAACGTGAAAGGATGCTCACATATTTTGTACTGCCCTTCATTTTTCAGTATCTTGAAATTGTGCATGATATATGTTTCTCCCTCGATCAACTTACTATCTCATACATCAAATTCTTCCCTTCAAACAATGCAATGTATCTTGTCCGCCTACAAAAAATTATCAACATAACAAATTAAAAATAAAAAATTGGATAAAAAAAATTTAGCGATTTACTTATGAAATACTTACATTTTCATCCATCAAAATCATCTCCAACTGAAGATTTGAATCACGAGACTGAACATACCAATGATCAACAACTCTAACTCCCAACTTTAAGGTCTTCCTTTTACGATTGATATCTTTAATCATATCCAGCTTCTTCGCCATTGCACTTCCTACAACAACAACAACAAAAAATTTGAAAACAAAAACGCACATCAAAACTTCACAGTGTAATAATAGCAACCATACAAAAGGCACAAAACAACAACAAACAACTGTAGTAGGAATTTAGAAACATAAACAAAAAACAACCACAAAAACAAAACTACAAATGACTAAAAATAACATAAAACAAAAACAAACAATGTTAAATACATTAAAAAAATGGATCTACTAAAAACCAAAACGACAAAAACAAAAATGGCGGATGCAAGAACATAAATATCAACTGGAGTACGGATTCAGAAACAAAAACAAAAAAGATCTACAAAAATAAAACTATGAACAACTAAAATAACATGAAACTAAAACAAACACATAATCTATCAACTTTCATGTTCTTATAAACTAAAATTGCAAACAAATGGATCACAGTTCATAATGAAAATAAAATAAACTGAAAAAAAAAATGAATCCAACTTCTGAACCACAAATATATAATCAGAAAAAAAAAGTTTTCATAACATTCAACCATTACCCAACAATAATACAACACAGAACAACAAAAGGAATACTTGGAGTAGGGCTTGACATCCAAAAGCAAGAAAGAACCACAAAGAAAGAACAAAAGTTGCTTAACACAGTTGCTTCGTTATCAAACAAAGTTCCTTCCAAGCCAAGTTTTTGTCTTCGAAATGAAAGCTAGTCAAATCAGATGCAGTGTTGCCGCCATTACAAAATGTTGAGAAAAGACAAAAAACCCAAACAAATGAATTTCATTCACAAAACACAAACAAAGGGTAAAGCAATACTTTTCAAACAACAACGTTCAACACTAATAAACAAAAACTTCATCCCACAAAAAGACAATAAAACCAAAGAAATGGATATGTGTCAGCTAAACAGACTGGGGTGTTAGGGTAATATCCTTAGTAGTTAGTTTTCTTAGTTTTTAGGTAGATATTATATCAATATATATCTCATAAATATGCACCAAATTTAGGTGAGTTCAATTCTGAAAACTACTAAAACCTTACAAAATGAATGGTTTTATTTATCTTCTAGAGTTAATATATTTTTTTATAGGGTTAATACGTTTTTAGTTATTTTGACAAAAAATTTGAATTTATTTCTATCCAAAATTTTGATATATTTTGATTTTCAAATTTTGAAGATGAATGGATATAGTTATTTTACTCAATTTCGTGAAGTTTTTTTTTTACGTGTCAAAAGTTTCCTATCTAACATTGAAACCGAAACATATCAAACGATGTAAACAATTTCAATGCTAAAATGAAATGAAACGCATTTTATACATCACAAAAGTTTAACATAATTGAGTTAAAAAGAACTACGTTCATTCTTTCTTTAAGTTTGAGGACTAAAATGTATTAAAATATTATAAGAGGACGCATTCTAATTACACGTCAAAGCTATAAAAGATTCAAATTTTGATATTTAAATATATAATAATTTATATTTGTATTCTTTTAAGTATGAATTTATCCTAAATCCAAATTCATATATTTAGATTTTAAATCCAATCTTCTTAATTAGATTTGAATTGGATTACTTTTTAGATTTTGAAAATCCAAATCCCAATTCACTTAATTGTATTTAGATCAGATCATTTTTTGTATTTTGAAAATCCAAAATTAATGAGCATCTAAATTGAACGAAGGCAGTTGAAGATCAGCTTGAGTCAGCCTCGACTAGAGATGACAATGGGTCAGGTCCGACACAAATAGTGCTTACTCGCTACCCTACCCTCAACAGAAAATTCAACCTATTACCCGTCCTGTTACGTGCCGAATATTCGTTTAAAAAATACATACAGTTTATATCGATGAATATTTAGAAAAAAATTATAAATTTTTAAAATGAAATCTAAATAAACTTACAAAAGGAATATTGTAACATCCCAACTGGATATTACGGATTTTTAATAAAATAAAGAAATACAATTTAAACATACTGCAATTAATAACACCTCATTTCCCAAAGCGCGAGAAATTTAAAACTTTTATTATCGTTCAATAATAAAGCAAAACCATAAATTATAATATCTGGAAATAATATAAGAGAATCCCTCAAATTTTTACAATTTATTTCCAAAACCAAAATAATAATGCATAAAGAAACCCGAGCTATCCCTTCTCCATGACTAAGCTCCACCAGAACCACCTACATCCATGTCATCTGCTCATGTGTATCGCGTACACGATCATCGCCAAACAAAAGCAGATAGGGTGAGCTAATATAATAAACATATACATATTTATAAATCAAATATAACTAAACACACCAACATCATACATCCTTTCCTTCCTCATGGCCACAATTATGTGATATCAATGCACATCAAGGAAACTCATTCCTTTCCTTCCACATGGCCACAACCATGCTAGCAGTGTTCTACATCTTCTAGTGAGTACCTTAAGACGTCTTGCTGCCACACCTATCGACCATAACCGATAGAGCACGTGTGGGGGAAACCATGCTACGGATCACACACCATAACGCCAAGTGGAATTCCCAATACGAACATAGTTTGTAACGTCCTAAGACTACCAAACTCGTCAGCTATTGTACTAAGGAGGGCAATCCATCTGGACCCATCCGTACTGGCCACAACCAGCATACTCACACTGGCTACACTCGCCAACCCGAGCCACAACTCAAGAGTTCCTCGTGTTCATTCGCTATCTCGAGCCACAACTCAAGGGAAGTCATCCCGGGCCACAACCCATAGAATGCCACGTGCTTAACCCCTATCCTGAGCCACAACTCAAGGGATACGTTCCGAGCCACAACTCAAGGAACACCAGCAAGCCCACCTATGAGATATCCTAGAAGCCTTGTAGACCCCACCTCACAAGTCAACACTCACCAAAACCATTCCAGCATAACTGATTGCCTTAAGATGAGCAATTGTTCCATCCTTCGCTTAGCTTGAACCTCTTGCCTAAGCCACCACGCCTAACTCGCTTAGGCTAGGTTACCTCACCCCAAACGAGCAAGTATAACTGCAACAGCCACGAAATCTCACCTAAGCGAGCTCCTTCTCGCTTGGGCGAGACCATCCCTCGCCCAGAACTACGTACCTCGCCTGAGCGATGAGTCACTCAAGCACCCAACACACCACGATGTCTCGCTTAGGCGAGTGAGGCTCACCTGAGCGAGAAACTCAATCACTCAAAACAAACTCTCCGCCTGAGCGAGAGACTGACGCAGAACATAAAAATCCTCACGATTTCTCGCTTAGGCGAGGCACACTCGCCTAAGTGAGATGACCTGTCGCCCAAGATTAGGATCCTCCGCCCGAGCGAGACGCTCGAGCAAAACTTGTAATCGAGTCTCTACAAATCTCGCCTAGGCGAGCTTGGCTCGCTTGAGCGAGAATTGCAGACTCTGGCACTATTTTACGCACGCAACAACAGCAAATGTACCCAAATCACACTCCAACACATACCAATCACTTGAAACAATGCACAACATATGGCCATTTGTAAACACAATATATAATCTCCAACAACATCGAGATTGGAACCATAACCAATATATATAGTGTATAAAGCCATCATATTCATATCTCTGGGGTAAGATTTTCAATAAAGCAATACCAAAACACCCAAACCCTTAATTTAATCTCATATACATCATAAAATTCATGGCACAAACTCATCACAATCATGCAAGATTATCAAAAACCTACAATTTCGAGTTCAGCTCCCCTAACCTGGAATTTCCCTTGCCAAAAATTGTAATGTTATATCTCTTCTTCTTGCCCAACACAAATTCTCTTAGTGCTCCCACAATTAGCCTTAGGTATTCTCTCAATACTCTCCTCTCAAAAGGTACAATAACAAGACTACAAATTGGCATACATAGAACTCGAACCAAAGTCCTTTCACACAATAAAGTACTCTCAAGTTAGCCCGATTGATAGTTAATTGAGTCAGTCTGGTCGAAGGTTGGCCGATTATGCTCAATCGACGATTGACCGAGTCAGCTTGGCCAAAGGTCGAACAAGTGGCCCCGATCGAAAGTTGGTTGAGTCGGCTTAAGTTAGTCTCGAACAAATGTCTGCCAATGTCAACCTTGAATAAAGATCAACCGTAGGCAATCCTAACCAAAGGTCAGCTCAAGTCGATCTCGACCAAAGGTTAGTCTCCGTACCAACTCTTGCTGAAGGTCAAGCAAAATCAGCATAAACAGAGGGATCAAGTTGAATTAGCCTAGGTCAAAAGTCAAGCAGAGTCAGTTAAACCCATATATAGTGAACTTAATAGTGGACCATTAACAAAGTGGATTCAATATAGTTTTAATCCAATTTAAATTGAATTGAAAACAAATTCAAATTAATTTATCTGTCCATATTCATTTTAACTAGATCAACTAGATTTAGGTTATAAATCCGATCTATTTTATCGAATATAGAATAATTATTAAAAAATCCGGTCTATACTCACCTTTAAAGAAAAACATTAAAATTGGATTAAATGTTTCGGGAACTGCCCTCACCATGTCACATGTATTTATTCATTCCATGTTTTGCTATGGTTATTATATGTAACTTCCATCTCGAACTTAGTCTTAATATCAGTCTCCTTCCATTCGACACTTTCCTCCACTTCGATTCAACTACCTTATATATCTTTCATTTTTATCAAACTTCTTTCGATGATTTCCACATTGTTCTTTTGTTCAAGCTCACTTCTCTACCTTTTTACATGTCAGCATGTCATTTACATTCTTCGATCTGCTTAATATTTCTTGATGCCTCAACACCTATATTAAAAAAAATATACTTTTACCAATTGGATAATATATTATAATTGTTCTCAATCAGCATTAATTACTTGTAACATTTATTTGTTATATTAGTTCCAATTAATATATTTTAGACATTATAAATCTTACATAATATACTCTATTACTATTATAATATGATTAGTTTCCTAAATCCATTATGATTTCTATTAAGTCTTAACTTTTAGAAAAAGATAAAAACTTAGCAAATAAACTAACTTGAGATAAAACGATAAAATTTACAATCGGTTGTTGTCACTTATTCTTTATTAAAATATACTTTCAAGGCAAAACTAAAATTAAAAGCTAATTTGATAGTTATATATTGTTAGCCGAAAAGCTTTGCTTAAGAGAGAAAAATGCTTTCTATTTTTCTAAAAAAGGTTTTTATTTAAAATTAGCTATCTCATAAAATGAAAAATATATTTATAAAATAAAAATATGGTGTAAAATTAAATTAATTTATATATAATTATTTTTATCATACTATTCTTTTTACGGCATAATACAATTGTCATAGGACAAATATACAAATTTGAATTTTTTTTAAATATAAAAAAAATACTCAATTGACAAAATGTTGTTCTACTATCACATTTACAAATAATATATAATATCAATTAAATTATATTAATATAAATTATATATATATATATATATATATATATATATATTTATGGCGTCTGTTTTCAGCATTAGTTTTTGTTTTTTTTTTCCGTTCTTCAGAATTCCAGTGCAAGTGAGAATCTGTTTCGTTTGTATTCATTGATTTCTGGCATCGCAACAGTGATTTCCCACCACCACTCTACCACCTTTACTTCACTGTCATTGTTTGCTTGCAGTATCAATGGCGTTTTCCTCCGCATTCCACGAGCGTCTCCACCAGATGGACTGTACTCGAATCCAACGCCTCTCTCTTCTCCAGGTCCAATTCGATTCACCGCCACATTTTCACTATTTTCCCCTTCAATTTCCCCACAACCATGCCAAGATCTGAATCTTCATTTCCTACAATGCAGGCCGAGAAGGAGTCGCAAGCCGACAAGTCCCGAGCTTTGGCTTCGAAGCTCGCAAACATCAGGGCCTCAGAACAGAGGTGCTCCTGGCTCGATCACAAAATCGCGTCTCAGAATTTCAAGCTTCTCGCTCTCAAATGTCAAATCGAGAACCTCGAAGCCAAGCACGATTCACTTTCACTGCAACTCAGGTAGCCACGTGCGTATTCAAAACCTGAAATCGTTGATTAATTGGCCTCGTTTTAGGTCGTTGCAGAACGAGGTGGAGGAGCTCGAGGAATTGCGCGACACGAGAGAGAGATTTTACGAGGCCAAGAGGATAGAAATGAGGAAATTCAAGGAAATTGCAGAGAGGTTTGTGGTGAATTGTAGAATGGAAGTTGAGAGTTTGAGGAATAGAGTGAACCTGGTAATTACATGTTATGTATAAAATTGAAATGAAAGCAATTAGCAGTTTCTCTTGGTAAGAATTTGCATGAATTTAGAAAAAAAAATTCATGATGTGATCTTAGTGAGTGCTTTCTTGATCATATTGCTTGATTATTAGACAGTTTGTTTGCTTGTTAATTTTAATAAGTTTAAGTACTTTATATTTGGATGTTACGTCAATGCTCTTCATCAAATTTTATTCAAACATATCAATATCTTGTATATTTTCTTCTTTCCCTTTTCTTTTCTTGTTCCTTTGTGATGTGAGTTGATATGAAATTACTGAGTTTTTGGATTGGCATGTGTTTCTGGTTTTTTTCAGTTGAAGTCCTCTTTCATGGAACTTAAAAGTAACAGTGGCAACTCATGCAATTCTGAAATTACTGCTGCTGAAATGAGAAGGTTGGAACTCCAGGCTGAAAAGGACAACGTGTGTAGAATCATTGATTGTAACCACCAAATAAAAGCACAGTTGCAAAAGCAGCTTCAGATTATTCTGATGACGCAAACACAAGATAAGGGATCAGAGTTGAAGAGTGCCACTGGTAACTATTCTTCTACTTGAAGAAAGACCTTTTTTTCAGTTTCTGCGGTTCTTAGAGGCATATAGTTCCCGTTTGCACTGATAAAGCAAAGAAAAGGAGCATTCAGATATGAGACTAAGAGAAGCAATACATACAAGCAATACTACGTTTGGTTCATCACCCAATTGCTTATTCTTGTATTACACTTCAAAATTGAAAAGAGTTATTTTAGGATCATACATAAAGATTTAATATCATCAAAGAATCAGGAGATGCTCTGAAATAATTTAACATGACAACATTAGAAATATAAGAAAAATAAAATACAATGATTAAAGTAAGAGTAGAATTGCAAACAGCTAGCAGGCACTAACTCAAACAACTTTTAATACGAGGAAAGAAAAAAGTATAATAGAAAAAGTTTGATTAAAAGGTATAAAAGAAAAAAAGCATGCTTGATTTTGGAGCCACTATTCATATGTTATATATTTTGTACGGATTCCTTTCAATAAAGATCATAGGAGCAACTAAAAGGTTTCTTTATACATACATGAACAAGAGAGTGAAGGTAAGAACATAGGTCATTGAGAAATACAAATTGATCTTGGACATTAAAGTCATGTAAGTTTGGGATGGTGTTTATGTACATGGATATGCTAGGAATTTAGTTTATATGTAAATGAATTAGTATTTAATTTTTGGGTTAAGTATGTTTTTATTGCCTGAATTTTGACCCAAAATTAGAATTTGTTCCAATCCGAAACTTCGATACATTTTGGTCCCTAAACTTTAAACATGAATAAATATAGTTCTTTTAACCCAATTATGTTCACCTTTTTTTTAAGTTTCGAATGCATCTCCTAGATGATATTGAATCAGGAATGTGTCAAACAGTGTAAATAACTTAAATACTAACATGAAATACGTTCGACAAGTAAAAAAAGTTAATGTAATTAAGTTAAAATGATTGTATTCGTTCATTTTTAAAGTTTAGGTACCAAAATACATCAAAATTTCGGACATGGATGAATTTCAATTTTGAGTCAAAATTTAAGGACTAAAATCATTAGTTAACCTTTAATTTTAAGTATGAAAACAACTTTTTTTCTATATTTAAAGATATGTATTATTATAGATGTATTTTGTTTTAATATATAATTTATTTTGTTTCAATTTTGATTAAATATGTTATTAGTAGTAAGTGTGCCGGGATATAATGGTAATTTTGCGTACCAAAAATTTTAGGTACGATATCCGAAGAAAGGATAACATGTTAATGAAAAATGAAATTTTACTTAAATTGGATTTTTATTACTAAAATATATGTTTTAATTATATTAAAAGAATACAAGTCAAACTAAACAAATATTAAAAAATTATGCTACAAGAAATAATGAACTTTATGTATTGATGTTTGTGGACCTTTTAATATTTTATTTTATAATGTCGAGGTTTTTTTAACACCTTCACTGATTTTGTTTTTTATGTTATTATATATTATGGACAAAAAAATTCAATTAGTGGACATCCTAAATATGGACGAGTTAGAAAGATACTTAGATAAATATTATGAAAAACCATGGAGGTAGTCAATTTTATGGAAATATTAATGAAAATGGAAAATGTCCATGTCTATATGTAGTGGTCCTTGAAAAAAAAGTAACCATCAATTTAACACGATTAAGTCTTTTTTAATTAAAAATATTTTATAATAATTAATTCAATATGACTAAAGAAATAAATTTGATTAAATATTAGTATAAAATGTTGTATTATACACACTCCATCAATTACAATGAAAAAAAGTAGGTACAGTAATTCATAGTCCAATCTTACACACTTTTTTCTCTATTCAAATCATGAGAAAGTTTGTCTTTTAACTCAATATGAAATTGACAATTTTTTTTTTAATACTTCGGGTATTTTTATTCAGAATTAAAAACTATTTTTATAAAATATTAAAATCAATCTAAGAAGATAATTTCTTAATAGATATTTTTCATATATAGAAAGATCAAATACCTATTAAGGAATATAGATATTTACCGGTATTTAATTTTTGTAATATTTATTTATGAAAAAATATGCATAATAACAATATTTTTAGTATAAATATATTTTTAATTTTAAAATATTAAAATTCAATTTTAAAATAATGGTAAAGGATAAAGTGGATATTATAAACTTTTAAGAAAATAAAATGTAAAATTAAATAAATAGAGGTTAATTTAAAACTATTGTACATGAATAAATATTATAGAAAATACTTTAACTTAATTTGTTACTAATACACTTTTTAAGTTTATTAAAAAAAATTAAAAATTTGAAGAAAAAAATTCAATAATTTAAATTGATGTAATAATTTATTAACAATTTAAATGATGAAGTATATTTTGGTACAAAAATAGTACATTTCAGTTCAAAATTAATGGAGTTTAGTTCAAAAATAGTGTAGTTCAATTCAAAAATAGTGCAGTGCAGTTCAAAAAATATATAGTTCGTAAAACAGTTTAGTTCATATTATAGTGCAATGTTGTTCAATTCAATTTGTTAGAAAAAAAATAGTTCAGTTCAATTCGTTTGAACTGTTTTTCAGTTCAATGTAGTTCAGACGAACTATTTTTTAATTTAGTGCAGTTTTTAATGGTTAAGTGCAGTTCATTACATTTTGCCCAACTCTATTATGTATGTACATAACAAGATTGATGGTAAGGTAATTGTTAAGATTGTAACACCTTAATTTTTCGTTTTCCTAAATAAGTTTTATAGCTAAATGAATAATCTTATTTGAAATAATTACTTTTAAAATAAAATTGTCATCACTTTATTAAAATTCAAATAAAAAGAAGTCCATTGTTAAAACCAAATACTACAAAACTTCATCAGACAATGGTGTTATTAAATAGGCTTTAATGATAACAAAATCCATAAAGAAGTGAAAATATAAGTTAAAATAATTCAAGTATCTAAATCTCATATTAGCCAATAAGTAAATACACTACAAAAAATTAATTAAATAAGGGACGCTATTCTGTTATTCTATGGAGGTTTTTAAAACCTCCTTAATTTAATAAAATATGCTAAATTTTGTTTAAATTATATAGGTCTCAAAATCTCTCTTAATAATACATGACTTTTATTTCCGATGCTTCTATCACACACTTCCTCACCTTTTCTTCTTTCCAAAAAGTTAATATTTTGAAATTAAAAAATAAAATCATATTTTTAAAGGTCCTTTGTGTTTCTCTTGAGACCATAACATTACTTTACCTTTATTAAATCTCCTCTTTGCAATAACTCATTACGAAATGATTTACAAAGGGTCTCGATGGGGAAAAAAGAAAACAAAGAGTCTCGATGGGTCACTGTTATTACAATTGACCACCATTAAAGCAAGTCATTATATTTAGAATATAATTACAAAATACTAGATTAAATTAGACTGTTTAAGTTTTGAAATGGTTGAAATACCAAGAATGGAGGGTTGAATTGGCTAGTTAAAAAATTTAGACAATCTTTAAAGGTTAAAAACTATCTTTAATTGAATCAATTCAATCACAAATTTTGGATGCAAAAACCTCTGGAGAATATATTTTCAACCGATCAAAAACAAAGTTAGTCGATTGATTTTACTAAACATATTTTGTTCTGCTATAATCAATCGATTGAAACAAAAAAATAGCCAACTAAAATACTGGAAAAAATATAGAAATGCAGATTTACGATTTGGAGCAAGAATAATGAAAAAGAACAGTCAAGACAAATTCTAATTGATTATGCAAACATGCTCAATGCTGCAGATGCCACCAAAACACTCAAGAATATGAAAAAGATGGTTTAGATTCAAGTTCTTTAAACTTTAAATGATTATCCAAGAGAGAAGGGTTAGAGAAAAGATTGGAGCACAAGATTTTTATATTGGTTCACTCAAACCTGAGCTACATCCAATTTGCCAAGGCAACCCGAGCCTGACTGTAAGACCCATGAAAATTAAATAAATAAATAATTAATTAATAAAAGCAGATAGTGGAAGCCTTTATGGCATTTAATTCTGACATATATGACGTGGAAAAGTACTAGCTCAAGTGGTTGAGAGTATTTAATTCTGTGAGAGGACTTGAGTTTAAGTCCTATGTATGCCAATTGTGTGTTATTTGGTTTTATTATTATTTTTAATAATAGGCGTGATCATGTTGAGTGATAATGTAATCATAGAATTATATGAATTTTGTGATTGATTGGATTCTCTAGAATTGTTCATGTGTAAAATGTGAAATTATGAGACGTGTTATATTACGAATGTTTACCTATGTGTATGAATCTTGGGGATTGAATGGGAAGCATTCGATTACGGTAACATAAGACATGTACCGCCTGGCGGAACGGGGTCTGCCGCCAAGCGCCTGATAATGTAGATTTTTACCATTATCTTGGCTATCTTTTGCTAACAAAATCAATTCCTCTTGAGCTTTTAACCCACTTAATCCTCACTTTTACTTTGCTTTTGTGAATAAATACCATATGGGTTACATAGATATAATTATACCACTAATCCCCATTTTTGTGTCCAATTTAATGATAGGAAGCTTTTATCTCAAGTCAAAGAAGTTGTCAACCAGAGAAGAAAGAAGAAAAAAGCCAAAATTGAAGATATGAATGTAGCAGAATTCAAGGCTGAGTGCCAAAAATCAAGGCTGAGCCTCAATCCTCTCGCATTTTCCAACGCTCAGCGCCAGAATTCAAGGCTGAGCGCCATTCTTCTCGCATTTTTGAGCGCTGAGCGCCAAAGTCCAGCGTTGAACGCTGATTGGCTCGCATTTTTTGGACGTTGAGCGGTGTGAGGACGACACTGAGCGGCACCTGTGCTGATGTGGCAAAATTTAACCTATTTCTTCTGGATTCTCGAGGGAAAACTATCTTTGGCAGTTTGGGACGTGATTTTTCACTCTTTGAGAGCTTGGAGGTGTGCTAGGGCTTGTGGGAACTATCCCTTCCTCCTCCTTGTATCTTCATCTTCTTCCATCTTCCATTTTGTAAGTTTGGGCTCTCCATGACAATGGAGAGCTAAACCCATTTTGTTGTAGGTAGATGTAACCCCTAAACTCTCTTGTATTTGGCAAATGCTTTAAATATATTATATGCCTATTCCATTAAATGCTAGTATTCTTGTTTCCTTGCTTAATGCTTGCTTGGTTTGATCACCCATTGCATGATACTTGGTTCATTGGGTATAGGAAAATATCTTTTGAAACCTAGAAATGAAACAAGATTCCTAATGGAGCTTGTGTCTAGGAATGAAGCTTGACCCATTGGTTGTCTTAAACCCTAGTTCATAAAGCGGGTTTGTTTGTTAAAGGTTCAATGGATTGACTCTTAATAAGGAAACCTAGGCTCATTCTATTAAGGGATTAGAGTTTGAGTAGACTTGTGGGTTGACATTAGTATATTAATGGAAAGGGTGTGCTTTCTTTTATATGCATAGGAGTGAGGTCGGTGAAATCTAACCCCCAACAATATCATTCCATATCAATTCTTGTCTTTTCCATCGTCTAAGCGTTTTAACCGCCAAAGTTCACCTTTTATATTTTTTATGCACAAATTTACTTTCTTAAATGAAACTCAAAATATGGATTCATTCTTTAGTTTAAATTAGTCACTAATTACACAAATATTTAGTATACACGAGTCTCTTGGGAAACGATATCTCGGTCTTACCAGTTACTACTTGCGCGACTTGGTACACTTGCCAAAGTTTTAACAAGTTTTTGGCGCCGTTGCTAGGGACCCGTGTCTAATACTAGACTATTGTGTGATTTTTTACTTATTTGGACTTAATTCTTTTGTTCATATTTACTATTTTTGTTTACTTATATACATACATTATTTGGGCTAACTTGTAGTTTGAGCTTGTCTTTGTTGTTGCTCTATAGTTTATGCAGGGTTGGATCCGTACAAGGAGGACTGCATCTTCAGAACCACTCCTTATCGATCCTGAGATAGAGAAAACTGCCCGCAGAAATAATAGTTCCACAAGGAAAAGACAAGCTCAAGCACAACAAGTTGTCCATCACTTTTCTACTTCAGACACTCTTCCGTCTACTTCTCAGAATCTTGATTCTTATCCAGAAGAAGATATGGCTGAAAACCCTCATGGGGATGGTAGAGGGCATGAAAGACGCACTTTGGAAGACTATGTTGCGTTCACAGGGTCCATTAATTTCAACAGTATTGCTCGACCAACAGTGAATGCCTCTAATATGGAGATGAAGCCAGCTCTAATCCACTTGGTGCAAAGTAATCAGTTTAATGGATTGGCTCATGAGAATCCATACACGCATCTGGCCACCTTCTTAGAGATATGCAATATAGTGAAGATCCATCAAGTGCCAAATGAGGCCATCCGCCTAAGTCTATTCCCTTTCTCATTGGTGGGAAATGCTAAAGCTTGGCTAAACTCCTTCCCACAGAATAGCTTAAATGACTAGGATGATGTGGTGGCCAAGTTCTTGAACAAATACTTCCCCCAGTCCAAAGTCAACAAGAGAAAGCAAGAGATATCTGCATTCCAACAAGATCTTGATGAGTCCTTGGGTCAAACATGGGATAGATTTAAAGGAATGCTAAGGAAAACTCCCGTTCATGGGTTCGATCAACGTACACAAATTACATTTTCCTTGGCAGGGCTTAGATCGCAAACAAAGCTTATGTTGGATGCTTCAGCTAGAGGAAATATCAAGTGGAAGACACCGGAGGAAGCCTACGAGTTGGTAGAGAACATGGCAGCTAGTGAAAATGACGCTTATAATGAGAGAACCCATTTGCAAAAGAAAGGTGTCTTAGAGCTTCAATCCCAAGATGCCTTGCTAGCTCAAAACAAAATCATGACTCAACAACTTGAAGCTCTCATGAAGAAACTTTCTCAACTTCCTCAAGATGTGTCTCTAACTCAACATCAACAAGGGCAAGGCTATGAATTGTGTGGGGAAAACCATTCTAATGGACAATGTGCCATGCAAAGAACATCTCAGGAGGAAGTTAGCTATATGAGTAATCAAGGCCATCAAGGAAATTTCAATCAAGGATGGAGGCCTCACCAGAACATGGGTCAATCAGGACCCTCTAATAGACCCCTAACTCAACCAAGTTATCACCATCCCTCTTTGACTGACAGAACCTCAAAGCTTGAGGACATGATGCAGCAGTTCTTGCAAATGTCAATTCAAAATCAAAGGAACACTGATACATCAATAAAAAACTTGGAGGTGCAAGTGGGGCAATTAGCCAAGCAATTGGCTGATCAACGAGGAAGTTCTTTTTTCGCCAACACCGAAGCCAACCCCAAAGAGCAATGTAAGGCCATCTCACTAGAAGCGGAAAGGAGGTTGGGCTAGGTTCTAAAGAAAAGGTGAAGGCTAGAGAAAAGAAAAAGAATGAAGAAGAGATTCAGGAGGAAGAAATTGATGAAGAGATTGTCGTGGAAGAAGAAGAGAATAAAAGTGAAGAGAAAAGACAAAAAGACAAAGTTGTTGTGAAACCCCTTCCCTATCCTCAAAATCCTTCAAGAAAAGAGAAGGAGAAACAATTAGCTTGGTTCAAAGACATATTCAAGCAACTTGAGATCAAGATCCCGTTTTTTGAAGCACTACAACAAATACCTTCTTATGCAAAGTTCATGAAGGAATTCCTTGGCAAAAAGAAGAAATACATAGAAGAGGAAACCATTGAAGTGCAAGGGAATTGTAGTGCCATTATTCAGAAAAATCTTCCTCCAAAATTCAAGGATTTGGGTAATTTCACCATCCCCTACACCATTGGAAATCAAGATATGGGGAAAGATCTTGTTGACTTAGGGGCTAGCATTAATCTGATGCCCCTATCTATGCTTAAAATGATTGGTGGTCTCGAAGCCAAGCCAACAAGGATGACCTTGCAGCTAGCAGACAGCTCCGTCAAATACCCCTATGGCGTGGTGGAAGATGTGGTGGTGCAAATAGATAACCTTAAATTCCCAATTGATTTTGTGGTGATGGAAATGGAGAAAGATGAAGGGGTACCACTCATTCTTGGGAGGCCATTCATGAAGATAACAAAGGTTGTTATCAATGTGGATGATGAAACGCTAAAATTGAAAGACCAAGATGAGGAGGTGACATTCAATGTTCTTGAAGCTGTGCAAGAATCAACTAATGAACAAACTAGTCTTAAGGTCGTCAATGAAGTCTTATCTGTGACTAGTAGACCTTGACAAGCTTCAAAGTTGCTTGAAAAGTGCTCCAATTGTTTCTCTGCGAAAGTGAATGAAAAGAAGGAAGAGAAAGATGATGTTCGAGTCCACCACCACTCTTTGATGGGAACTAATAAGCTTAGACTTGGCCAACCAATTGTGATGAGAAAGGAAAATTTGAAGATTTCTCCTAGAAGATTCAAGTCAAAATGGTCAAGGTTGTGGGTTATTAGAGACATCAAAGTTGATGAAAGGATTGAAATTGAAGCTCCTTATTCTAGAAGGACTAAATTGGTGACTAGTGATCAATTGAAGTTGTATAAGTGTGAGGTTGGGAAGCAGCACACCAAAAGCACCAACCAAACTTAAGCGTCGTACCTATCAGGCTCGTGACGTTAAACAAGCGCTTCCTGGGAGGCAACCCAGCATTCTCAACCTTTTCTCTTATTTCATTTTGTTGCTTTAAGTATTTTTGAGAAATTTGGTGTGTTTGTGAAAATTGATGTCAAGTTGAGCATGTTTTTCTCTTTGTTTTAAGTCATGTGTGCATCAACCTTTTGATGTTGTTAGTGTGGTTTTAAGGTGTATTTTAAGTTAGTCTTAGCTTGATTTTTCTTTGAATACATGTTTGCATAAGTGTTGAGTGTCAAGGTTCAAAGGTTGAGAGAAAAAGCATAGAAATCAAAACTCTACAGTTTCAGTGCTCAGACTTGATTTCTGGCGCTCAGCCTCAGTGGGGAAAATACACCTCTACAGCTTTAGCGCTTAGCGCCGATTTTGGGCGCTCAGCGCCACACCAGAAAACCAGAAAATCCTGTTTTTACTGATACAACGCTAAGCGTTGGTTGGGGGCGCTCAGCGCCAGTTCGGGCAGCAACTTTGGCTCATTTAGACTTGTGTGCAATGTTTTTGGGCCCAATTTTACAGCCTTTGGTTTCACTCTCCCAATGTTGAGCTCTAACTCCTTTTTTCCCAATCCCTTTCAAATTCAAACCCTAACCCATCTCCCAATTCCAATCTCTCAAACTCAAATCCTTAAATTTACATTTTTTCCCCAAATGTGCCTCTCCCAACGCTTACTACCGCTCAGCCCTGCCTCACTTGCTTTCCCCATTCAGTTCGCAAACCAGAACCCGCGCTCACCTCTAACCTTTCTCACTTTCAATCACTACACGAACCAATACAACACGTTCGAACCACACTTGTGTTGCAACCCACCACCACTCGTGCACACGATTTTCGCCCACCTCTCCACCAAAAATCTCGAGCCATCATTGCCAACCACTAACACCACAAACCACCATTCAATTTCCCTCACTAGACGCTACTCCTCTCACAGCCACAATCTTTTGCTAATTGAAACGAGCCAGGGTCTTTTGCCGTCGCTCTACCCCTCAAATTCCTTGAACTCTCGACACTCCTCACATTTGCATCTAGCTCAAAGTATAATGAGTTTTATTTTTCAGTTGGATTAGTGGTTGTTTCTTTAATTTTCATTCCAATATCATGTTGTTTGGTCTAGATTAGATTAGGGGTGTATGTGTTGTCTTTTCCTGTTAAGTTTTTTTTTTTACTGTGAATTATGTGTTGCTGTTGAGATGGGGCTGTTACGCCGCTGTTGTGTGTGATATGCACTGCTTAGTTTTTCATTCACGTGTGATGTTGTTCTACCAAACTTTTCTTTTGATTTTGCCATGTTATGTCCGGTGAAAATGTGTTGGTTGAGTCAAATTCAGGACCATATTCTTTTGTTACTACACTATAGTGTTAGCCAGTGGTCCTCTGCTGGGGTTGTGAGCTGTGTGGTCCTCTGCTGGGGCTGTGAGCTGCATTTCTGAGCTGCATCTTTTATTTGCTGAAGAAGTCGAGGCTAGAGTCGCATGGCCTAGGGACCAGGCCAACCCTTCTAGAGGAGGAGGAACGACTTCCTCTGCTGTAGCTGATGATGAGGAGCCTAATGATGAGGAGGAGCCCGGTGATGAAGAGGAAGGGTCCGATGATGATTCTTCCGCCAAAAGCGAGTATAGCGTCTCATGAGATGCTGGGAGCTGAGAGATGACTCTCTTTTGCAGGACTTGTTTTGTGAATAGTTCTGATTTTCAATTATGCTTTTAGATTTCATTTTAAATTTCAGTTTTAACTTTCATTTGATAGTTGTTGAATTCTGTAGCTTGGTTGGTGAACTAATATCTTGCATTGACTTGGTACTTTTGATGATCATCTTTTGTGCTTGTTATGAAATGATGTTGAATTTGCTTGTGAGCATAAGCTTGTGGTTGTTCTCATTTTGATATAGTGATGTTTGATTTTAATTGTGATCAATGATTTTGGCATTTGTTGACAATTGTGGAACCCAAAATACCCTGTGAGAGGTTGTGCCCCAGAGTTGATTTGTGTGAATGTCATCACTATGAACTTATAATTGATTTTTGCTTGAGTTCATTTGCTAATCATTTACTTGCATGCTATAGATGATCAAGGCCATCTTTCTTTTTCCTGTTATATAATTGAGCCAATCCTTTGCAAGTTGATTTCTTGTGCAAACTCTTTGAGTCTTCTTTGAGCCTTAAAGACAAAATGTGTCATTCCTTGAACCTTGAGCATAGTGAAGATTTTGACTACCTTACTTTGCGCTTGAGAGAGCAAATAATTGTTAGTCATGAGTGTGGTTCAAGTTTGGGGGAATTATTGTTGATATATGGGAGCATGAGAAAATTTGTAAAGTCTTTGATTCAATTCATCAAAAAAAAAATTGATACAAAGAATAAAAGTTGGTGCAAGCAAGTTGGTAATTGGTTTCATTTGTTCAATGGAGAAGGGAGAAAAATACTTTCATGATTAGATTAGTTGCTCTCTTAGCTCAAGGTACTTTTGTTATCTTGAAAAACCAAATTTTCTTCTTAGCCTAATCACGATACAAGCCATAAAAGCCCTTGTGATGATAGCATGCTTGTGAAAGTTTTAGCCATTTTGAACAAAAAACAAAATTAAATTGCATGACATTGTAATGGTGGAGAGAATGTTGTTTATATCCATACACCAGTGGGCTTGAGTGAAACACTTGTTCTTGTGAGAAGTGGTTCCCATTGATCAAGGAAACATTTTGCCATGATTGTTGATCCCTTATAAAATTTTGCATGCACTTGTGAAGCTTTTGTTTTGTGAGCACCATAGCTTTAGCTTGCCTTGCTAATGAAACACATGTGCTTTCAAATAAGAGCAAGCACAATTAACATCTGTTTTGGTTGTTTAACTATGTTCTCTTGAGTTGCTAGCTCATTGCAATTGTGTTGTTCATCTAGGCCAAGTTACCTTTTTGCTTGAGGACAAGCAAGGTTTTTAAGTTTGGGGGAGTTGATAATGTAGATTTTTACCATTATCTTGGCTATCTTTTGCTAACAAAATCAATTCCTCTTGAGCTTTTAACCCACTTAACCCTCACTTTTACTTTGCTTTTGTGAATAAATACAATATGGGTTACATAAATATAATTATACCACTAATCCCCATTTTTGTGTCCAATTTAATGATAGGAAGCTTTTATCTCAAGTCAAAGAAGTTGTCAACCAGAGAAGAAAGAAGAAAAAAGCCAAAATTGAAGATATGAATGTAGCAGAATTCAAGGCTGAGCCTCATTCCTCTCGCATTTTCAACGCTCAACGTCAGATTCAAGGTTGAGCGCCATTCTTCTCGCATTTTTTAGCGTTGAGTGCCAGAATCCAGCGTTGAGCGCTGATTGGCTCGCATTTTTTGGACGCTGAGCGGCACTTGTGCTGATGTGACAAAATTTAACCTATTTCTTTTGGATTCTCGAGGGAAAACTATCTTTGGCAGTTTGGGACGTGATTTTTCACTCTTTGAGAGCTTGGAGGTGTGCTAGGACTTGTGGGAATTATCCCTTCCTCCTCCTTGTATCTTCATCTTCTTCCATCTTCCATTTTGTAAGTTTGGGCTCTCCATGACAATGGAGAGCTAAACCCATTTTGTTGTAGGTAGATGTAACCCCTAAACTCTCTTGTATTTGGCAAATGCTTTAAATATATTATATGCCTATTCCATTAAATGCTAGTATTCTTGTTTCCTTGCTTAATGCTTGCTTGGTTTGATCACCCATTGCATGATACTTGGTTCATTGGGTATAGGAAAATATCTTTTGAAACCTAGAAATGAAACAAGATGCTTAATGGAGCTTGTGTCTAGGAATGGAGCTTGACCCATTGGTTGTCTTAAACCCTAGTTCATAAAGCGGGTTTGTTGTTAAGAGTTCAAAGGATTGACTCTTAATAAGGAAACCTAGGCTCATTCTACTAAAGGATTAGAGTTTGAGTAGACTTGTGGGTTGACATTAGTATATTAATGGAAAGGGTGTGCTTTCTTTTATATGCATGGGAGTGAGGTCGGTGAAATCTAACCCCCAACAATATCATTCCATATCAATTCTTGTCTTTTCCATCGTCTAAGCGTTTTAATCACCAAAGTTCACCTTTTATATTTTTTATGCACAAATTTACTTTCTTAAATGAAACTCAAAATATGGATTCATTCTTTAGTTTAAATTAGTCATTAATTACGCAAATATTTAGTATACACGAGTCTCTTGGGAAACGATATCTCGGTCTTATTGGTTACTACTTGCGTGACTTGGTTCACTTGTCAAAGTCTTAACAGCGCCAGCTCAGCAGGTCCTTTACTACGTGGCTGTGATGGTAGGCATTGGGGTTGGGTTCTATTGTAGTCCTAAATGGAATTGGAAGGATGGATTTTAGGATGTTTTGAATGGTTAATGGAAGAAAAATAATGTATGAACTAAGGAGTTGACTTAAACTTAGAATTGAGTGAATATTGTATACTTGAGCTGACTTGGAGCAGCTAAAATTATGGGCAGAGAACATGACTTGTTTAATTGTAGTGTCAAGGTAAGACTAGTAGGAATTGTATGAAAAATAAAGTAGTAGCACTTTGGACTATTGGAGAGGGGGCATAATTAATGGGACATGGAAATAACTAATGGTGGAATTGGTCTAAAAGTTGAAGTAATTCGTGTGGGTTGATCTGTGTATTGGGTACTGTGTCTGAAGTACAAGAGAGGTAAGTCTCAATACATATAAATGATGCGTTTCATGGTTGTAGTCTAGTGCTATAAACATAAAAAGAAAGTTTTAAAGTGAATACTTAGAGATTCAAATCTGTAGAGAGTTAAGGACAAGTCATAATGGGGTTGAATGAATCTTGTGGGCTTAAGCACTAGGTGATGCATTAGGGAACTGGGATTACTTGGAAAAATCGAATGCAGTGGAAAAACCAGTATGTCTCGCAGTATTGGTGCATCGCCTAGCGGTGCCTTAGAGTTGTCAGGCGATAGTTGTAGGTTCAAAGGGCTACTAGTATGCATGCACCTGGCGGTGAGGGGAGTCCCGCCAAGCGATGACTGCAGTAGTGACGTGTCCCTTGCTAAGCGGTCTGGAGGCAGGCAGCGCCTGGCGCCTCATGAGCACCACTAAGCGGTTTTGCTGCAGTAGATTGGTGTTATGCTTGCTATGATGTGCGTGATCTACATGGCTTCTAGGATATCTTAAAGGTCGGCTTGCTGGTTTTCCTTGAGTTATGGCTCGGAATGTATCCCTTGAGTTGAGCTCGGGATAGGGGTTAAGCACGTGGCATTCCTTGAGTTGTGGCTCGGAATGGCATCCCTCGAGTTGAGCTTGAGATGGCAGATGAACACAAGGAACTCTTGAGTTGAGCTCGGGTTGGCGAACTATGTTCGTATTTGGGAACTCCACCTGGCGTGTGAGTGTGCTAGTTATGGCCAATACAGATGGGTGCAGATAGATTGCCCTCCTCAGTAGTTAGCTGACGAGTTTGGTAGTCTTGGGACGTTGCGAACTATGTTCGTATTTGGGAACTCCACCTGGTGATACGGTATGTGATCCGTAGCATGGTTTCCCCCACGTGCTCTATCGGTTGTGGCCGATAGGTATGGCAGCAAGACATCTTGAGGTACTCACTAGAAGACGTAAAACACGATTAACATGATTGTGGCCATGTGGTATGGAATCAAAGGAAGGAATTCCTTTGTTGTGATTGTGTGATATATATATAATTGTGCTATATATATATATGTTTGTTTTTTTAGCTCACCCTATCTGCTTGTGTTTGACGATGATCGTGTACGCGGTACACGGGAGCAGATGATGTTGTAGGTGGATCTAGTGAGGCTTAGAGTCGGAGCGGGGCTAGACTTGGGAAGAGTTTTTATCATTTTTTTAATTATGTTTTGGAACAGTCGTAGTAAATTACATTATTAGACTTGGTTTTTATTATGGATTTTATATCGAGTTATAATAGAGATTTTGAGAACATTTATTACTAAATAAAAGTTAAAATTTCCCGCGTTTTTGGGAAATGGATTTATAATTAATGAGATTTTATTTTATTATTTAAACCCGTAATATCCGACAGGGATGCTACACTAACTTTGCACTATTTCAAAAGATTTACAAAGTTTATACTCTTACACTTTCAAAATAAGCAAAGCACACACCAAAGACTCTTGAATCACACAAAAATCACAACAACACAGCAAGAACCCTTTTGCAGACTTGGAAAACCACCAGGCACACACACAAAGCTTGAGAAAGATCAAACCTCAGTGGTAGCACAGTCCTGCCTACCACAAACACCTTCTCAAAGCTATAAACACAAGCCAAAAGCTCCAAGAATTGATGCAAGATTAATCTTCAACAACTGCAATCTAAATGATCACGAAAGAGAGAGATTTCCAAGGTTTCCAGAACAATTTCACGCTAAAAAATGATCAAGTTACCTCTCTTTCGAAAATCACAACACTTATAGTCAAACTGTTACAAAATTTAACAAGTTGATTTACAAATCAATCGATTGATTTCACTTGACTTAAGCGAAATAAGTCAATTAAAAAATAAATCAATTGATTGAATAAGTCACAATTTAAGACTATTGTAGCTAACCTTTTAACTTGTTGAAAATCCATTCAACATATTAAAAGACACCTTTTAACCTGTTGAAAAACATTTCAGCAGATTAAAAAACACAATAAAGACCAAATACATCTAACTAATGCTACAAAGTCTACAAAGTGAATTACAAACATCAAACATTCTTTCCTAATGATTGATCCATGTGGAGGGCACACGTTCAAGGCTTGTTCAACTTGAATATCATTAAATCTTCATAACTTCATCATTTAAGGCATGATTCCAAAGCAATGGCTTCAAGTTAGTTCAACAAAGCTTCATCAAATCTTCATGAGACATACCACCCGGTCTTCACATGTCAACAAACTATATAGTGATTAAACATTATCTAATATATGCCAATTATAAGTTGTGATTATATAATGTGTTGATTAGTCACTGTGAAGTAATCTAAGATATATTTGATTATTATATCTAATTTGTGCTTTGAATTAACATTTATCAAAAGTATATTTGTGAAGAAGAGACAAAACAAGTATGAAAGTAAAGACCGGATGAAACGAGTAGATAAGACAAGTCAAAGAGTGATTAGACGACACAAGACAGAGCATAACCAAACAAGTCAAAGTATAACCAAATAAGTCAAAGTTCACAAATAAGTCATATTGACTAGACGAGTGAAGTTAGTTAGACAAGTCATACTAACCAGCTGAATAAAACTGATCAGACGAGTCAAGAAAGATCAAACCTTGTGGAAGTCAAACCAATGACCAAACAAGTACACTAACCAAAAGTTTTGAATAAAAGTTGACCAAACGATACAAGTGTTAGCACTCTAGCAAGCGTACTAGGTTGTGCAAGTAGTAACCGGTAAGACTGAGATATCGTTTCCCAAGAGACTCATGTAGGACTACCTAATCGCGCACTTAATAACTAATTTAAACTAAAGAATAAATCTATAATTTGAGTTTTTGTGCAAGAAAGTAAATTTGTGCATAAACAAGGAAAAGGTGAACTTTGGCGATTAAAACGCTTAGACAGTGGAAAAGACAAGAATTGATATGGAATGTTATTTGTTAGGGTTAAATTTCAACGACCTAATTCTCATGCATATAAAAGAAATCACACCCTCTCCATTAATATACTAATGCCAACCCACAAAGTCTACTCAAACTCTAATCCCTTAGTAGAATGAGCCTAGGTTTCCTTATTAAGAGTCAATCCCTTGAACCTTTAACAAACAAACCCGCTTTATGAACTAGGGTTTAAGACAACCAATGGGTCAAGCTCCATTCCTAGACACAAGCTCCATTAGGTATCTTGTTTCAATTCTAGGTTTCAAAAGATATTTTCCAATACCCAATGAACCAATTATCATGCAATGGGTGATCAAACCAAGCCAACATTAAGCAAGGAAAAAAGAATATTGGCATTTAATGGAAGAGGCATGTATATATTCAAAACATTTGCAAAATACAAGAGAGTTTAGTAGTGTCATCTACCCTTAAAAAAATGGGTTTAACTCTCCATGATTACAAAATGAAAGATGGAAGAAGATGAAGATACAAGGAGGAAGAAGGGACAATTCCCACAAGCCTTAGCACACCTCCAAGCTCTCAAAGAGTGAGAAATCACGTCCCAAATTGCCAAAGATATGTTTACTTAAAGCAACCAAGTAGAAATAGGGAAAATCTGCCATGTCAGCATAAGTGGAGCTTGACCTCATGTAATTGGCGCCCGATGTTGGCCTCTTAGAATGGTTTGGGCTTTCGGCACCCGACGCTAAAACTAACGCCCGACCTTGGCTTCCTGGACTCTCTGGTGCCCGATCTTATACACTAAGACCTGGCCTTGGCCTCTTAGGCTTCTTTTAATCTAGGTTTTTGATTGCTTCTCATGATTGTAGTTTGAGACAAAAGCTTCCTGACAAAAAATTTATACAAAATAATGGAGATTAGTGCTAAAATTAGATTAATGTAACCCAAAATTAATTATTTACAAAAGCAATATAAACTCTAGGAATAAGAAGGTTAAAAGCTAAAGAAGAGTTGATTTTGTTAATAAAATATGGCTACAATAATGGTAAAAATTAACATTATTAACAAGAAAGTTGATTGAGCAAAATTTGCAAGAGAATTAGATGATAGATAAGAAGAAACATAGAAGTGAGTCTGGTACATTATTTAGTGAAGGATATTTAAACATAGAAAAGGAAGATTAAATAAAAAAGAACACAAAATACCTTAAGATGCAAATCAAGAATTAGAGGAAAGATGATTGATTGAAGATAAAGAATTTTTGAAAATCAACTATATTAATGATTGAAGTCATAAAGAATTGAAGATTATGAATGTAGAAGATTATCTTATATGATTCAAATTCATCAATCTAAGAATTGTTCATAAACAACCATATATTCTAAAAAAATAAAAAATAAAAAATATTTATGAAGAATATTTTGAAGATTATATACAAAGCTACAACGGTAATAAGGATTGAAGAATGAAGAAGTTTAAATCGAAGAAGAAATACAAGAAAGGAAAGAATGGATAAGTTAAAGAAATAAATACTCCAAAAGTTATTTCAAGACTTTCCTTATGCAAAGCGAGATGAAGATATTGGTTTGAAAAAGAATTAAAAAGAAAAGATTCATGGATAAAAATACATCAACGATCATATTTTTCAAAGTAAATATAAATACCAAAAGCTAGATGAAGAAAAGAGATTGTTGATCGAGAAAACAAGCACAAACAAAATTACAATATACAAGTGATCAAGAAATTTTCATAGAAGAAGCATTAAGCTTATAAAATCAAATTCAATTAGTTATGAGTGACATTGGGTGTATGATTAACATTTGTAACATTCTTCGCATAGTAAATTATATCATGTGAGCTTTGATTGGATTCTCTTACTTTAAGAGTGTTTTTCATTATTCTAATTGAGAGTTCTTGACCTTAGAGAGAGATTGAGAATTATACCTAAAAGGGTTTATGCTTGTAACCTGGAAAGGTTGATACACATGATACTTGAAGATGTTGATACTTATGTTACCCCAAGATGTTGATACTCGTGGTGTCTAGAGAGACTGTACTCATGTTGAATCTAATTGGGATATTTGATTAGTGAAATTTCTTAAACATGTTGCTTAAGAGGCTTAACATAGCCCTTGCATTAAGGGTGAACCAGTATAAATTTTGTATGTAATGTTTATCCTTTACATTATTGTTTACTAACTGATATATGTGCAAAACGTATGAAATATCTGCAGGCACTATTCACCTTCACCTCTTCTAGAGCCCTCTTGCACCAACATCCATGTCTTACATTATGAAACTTTATTAACTTTACAAAATTGTAAAATAAATGTGAAACAAAAATTCAAAGATCGAGGAAGCTTAGTAGTTATTTGAAGAGGCTCCCTTTTTACACACTCATAATACTTCACATGCTAATTATGATTGTTGAGGCCTATCATATGGCTTTCATTGATGTCCATTGGCCTTCCCATTTTGTTACCCTACTTTTTGGTGTTGTTCCACCCCAATTGGTGGAACTTCTAGTCTCTCTACTAGGTTTGCCTTCTTCATTAACTCGTACCATAATCCTTCTTCAAAAACTCGTACCATAGAACCTCGCCACGCATATTCTTGCACATACATGTCTTCATATTTGATCTTCATGAATTCATCCTCCTTTGCAATTTAGCACTACCTGGAAAATAATTTTCCAGAAATCTCATTTTGAAATCCTCTTAGTCTACAACTTCTTCTCTTGCTTCCATCATCTCTAACATTCCCATCCACCAAATTCTTCTTAACCTGATAACAACTAAGAAGAGAATACCATCTTCCTTCCTTCAAAACTAGTGATTTCTCTAAAGATTTTCTCCATCTCTCAAATCCAGACAACAACTTAATCTGGATTGGCACTCCTAGTGAACTTGGATGGGTTATGTCTCATAAACTCACCCTAGCTAGTTTTCTCATGTGGTTGACCATTATTTCCAACAATTGCGCTGATTTTGCAATGAAACTCGATGGCTCTTAACCATCATAGAACTTTGCAACTAAACTACAATGACCATCATTTCTATGGATCATGAAATTCAATTAATCTCCTCAGAAGGTTGGGATCAAGTAACAAATCCATGAGGTGTTCTGATAACACATAAAAGGCCTAAAAATTATTTCAAACAAAAACAAAACCTCACTTAGAAACAAACAATCGATGCATAACAGAAACATTGCTAGTTCACTCCCCACAAATTACCTTGGACTTAATTACTTTGATACAAAAAATCACTCAATTTTATTTAATACAGTGGTTCATTTAACTTTTCCTACATCTCACAATGCAGACCAAACAAAAATCCTTCATCGCTAACCTACCTTCAATTCATACAGAAGTTATAATTCCTTCATCCTCACAAACAAATCAAGCACCACATAACAAACAACAAGACATTTCTACATTAGAACTTCTAACTCAAGAAACTATTGTTGATCTTGGCAACCTAACTATTATTCTTAGACAATTACCAAGAAATGCAATTAAACTTTCGTATCATAGAGACTGTGATTGCAATCTTATGCCAACAACATTATTTACCCTACGCAAGAGTTTTCATCCTATCACAAACTTAGAGAATCCTATAAACATTTCACATGTCATATTACGTCAACATATGAACCAATTGTTTTAATGACCAAGTACATAAGTTTCTTGCATGGAGACTTGCCATGGGAGCTAAAACCAAAACCCTAAAAGGTACCTCAACCTAGACTCCACCATACTACCAAAGGGAAAGAAATGCATTGGTTCAAAATGGGTACACCTGGTTAAACAGATTAAGGATGGACATGTAGATAAGTTAAAGGCTAGATTAATGATTAAAGGTTACATTAACATTGATTTTAAATACAATTTCTCACCTATAACTAAATTGACCAAAGAAAGGACCTTTTTAGCAATAGCAAACACGAAAAATTGGCATATAGTGCAATGTGACGTAAACAATGTCTTAAATGGAGGTGTTAACGAAGAAATTTGTATGACTCCCACAACTAGAAAAAATTCGGTATGTGGACAAGAAAAAAATATATGGTTTGTACTAAGTTAGCAGGAACTGGTTTGAAAATTCACAATTATTAAAATCTCATGATCTTAGCTGGTCTCTGAATGATTATTCTCTTCTCATTTTCTTGTTGGAACTAATTTCATTATTTTACTCATGTATATAGATGATATAATTGCATTAGGTCCAAATAAAATCAAAATTACAAAGACTATATACCTTTTACAAAAGTTGACCAAATTGTAGATGGTAGGTGATTTACAATATTTGACAGGACTTGAGATAGTAAGAAATAAGAAATTTATTACCCTTTGTTAAGGGATTTATTTCTTGTAACCTATAGATGATACAATTTTTTTTGCCAACAAACCTACATTTTTACAAGTGGATACACTTACGAAACTAGCTTTGTTAAAGTAGAAGGGCCCCTATAATCCAATGGAGTTTTTGATGATAACAAAATAATCACTCTACCATATGAGAAAGTCTTTGGTTAGAAGTGAAACAATGTCAGATGATTAAGAAAGAACGTCTAGTTGTTATAATATATTAAAGTGATTGATGAATATGTTTTGCTAATCAAAATATATAATCCGTACATATGTGTTCACATGCTTCATTGTTCATATTCAACTATTATAAATATTAGTATAAGATGGAAGTATAGCAAATGGAAATGCCGAGTTTTAGTGTGTTAGCATTAGACGAGTCTAAGCAGTAGACAAGTCAATGTGTTAGACGATACAACAAAGGCAATCGCCAAATATAAGCATTAGATGATCCAAGTTGTTAGACGACCTAAGTCTTTAGAGAACAAAAAGTGTTAGATGACTTAGGTGTTAGATGACCTAAGATTACTAAAGTCATTAAACAACCAAAGCGTTAAATGACCTAAACGGGTTAGAACACACTTTGATATTTTGCTAAGTGTTTTAATCTCTGATTGATCATTTTAATTGACATTAATATGACCATTTGAAAAAACATAATTAATTATACGAGCTATAACATTCAAGAAAGTTATTTTGTGATAATTACATTTTGAACAAAGAAAGTTTTTAATCAAACGTTCAAATGAAATGAATATTAGGAGATGATTGAGGAATGATCTGTTTGGTTGATTGAGATATATTATTGCTCTAACAATTTAAATGCAAAAGCATATTGCACCAAGTTTCCTTCACAGGACAATTATGAACATTGAAAAAAGAGCATAATCAAATCAAGATTTAGCTCATTCAAGTAAGGAATGAAGATATCCTAAAGAGCATCAATGGATTTAGAATTGAGCTATTGAATAATGACATTGAAGATTCAAACTGAAGTATCAAATTAAAAACTTAATCAAGTCATTTCTTATCAAGCGAAATCATGAAGATCGCGATGAAGAACTTCAATTCAAATCTCTACAACTATCAAATGCCATAACTATATAAAGGATGCAACACCACACAAGAAGATTAATGAAGCTGTTTCAATAAGATTAAAGTGCAAGAAATTATGTCAATATTGATTAGTGAATTGAGTTGAGAGCGTACATATTGTACATCCTTCACTAAGTGAAGTTGTAACTTGTGAGTTGACTTGTGCACTCCTTCTATGAGAGTGTTCTTTTGATTATTCATTGTAATTGGGAGTTCTTGATCTCAGGGGGAGATTAAGAAGGATACGTAGAGAGGTTGAAATGGTTTGTAATCATGTACTTGTAGAGGTTGAAACTCGTGTAACTTGGAGAGGTGATACTCATTACTGATCAAAAGGTAATTAGTGGAATTTTTTCGTAGGTTTCTTAAGAGATTAGACATAACCTAAGTGGGAGATGAACCAATATAAAATCTTTGTGTGCATTTTCTCTATCCCTACTGTTTACTTTGAATATTTTGTTTATTTGAGTATTGTTTGAATTTGGTTACAGACTCTATTCATCCTTTCCTAGAGCCACATTACACCAACAAGTTTTAGATGTTAGATACCTATTACTAGATCCATTATTATACATGCAAAAGTAAAAATACTTCTTATTTAACTATTGTACGTTATTGGTTGAGATATTTCAAAGGCACAACGAGAAAGACTATTTTGTCCAAACGGAAGGAACTTCCGTATGATAACATATTCTAATGCACATAAGACTAGTTGCCTTAAGAAGATCCACAACATGATATGCAATTTTCTTAGATGATGCTTTAATTTTATGGAAATCTAAGTAACAACCTATAAAAGCATAATATGGACTAAATGATATTATTTTTATACATCCATGTTATATGTTTGTCCACCATTCCTTACCTCCTTGAAAGGTTTAATATGAAAGATGTAGACTATCATTATATTTAGGACCTACCGAACAACAAATTCATTAAACATATTGATATCAAAGTTGAAGATCAAGTGGTTGATATATTTCTTCCTACTTAAGAAGGAGCTTAATAATACTTGTATTAACATTGGGTAGATTAATTTTTTCTTTTCCTTTTATATTAGAGTTTATATTCCTTGTTCATAGGTGTGCTATATATTCCTTCTCTCCTTTACATGCTAACAAATATTATATTTATATATATAACATAAAGTTCACATAATTTTATTTTAAATATCTATGTATAGATAAAATTAAAATAATAGATATAATATGTTGAAGGTGGGTTTTTATTGTTCTAGACATCATGAAAATCAAGCCCAATGTACGCTGAGCCCATCATTTTGTAATATTTGAGAAACTAAAACTAGGTCGCAGGTCCCATTCGCAGGATCCTGTTATCTCTAGAATCTTCCGTGATAAAGGGAAAAAAAACCCTAATAAATAAATAATAGATACAACTAAGTTTCAGTTGCTTGTTCTAGCATTTTCCAAAACCAATATAAAAGAAAACAGAGTCCCGAGAGTAGTTGTCTGAATTCGCTACTTCAATTCCTATTCAGTGAAACAATGGCTCAAGACTTGACGTTGGATTTGGAGGAGCTTCATCACCTCCACAGCATCGCCAAAAGACCTCGAACCCTCTCTTTACTCTCCTCTGAGATTCGCAACCTCGAGAAGGTTCTCAATTTATACACACATTGCAAATTTCCCTGATTTAGCATTTCTCGTTCATTGTTTCGATCGTTGTGAAAATTTATGAGGTGATTTTGCAGATATCATCAGATGCAAATGCTGCCCGCGCTCCTCAGATTCCTACACCAATTTCAACCGGAGCTAAGGTGTCACCTTCACCTGCACTGAACTATTCCACGTTAGCATCGTTCAGTTGGGATCAGGATGGTGACAAAGTAAAGGTAAGGAGTCGTATAATTCTATCTGTGGAGATATTGGCTTGAATGGTTTTAAAGTATGTATCTGAATGTCATTGATTGAAATGGTGTTTTCTACCCGTGTTCATCTTTTGATTGTTTCAACCATTCCTCTCCATGGTGTGTTGTGTTGTGCTGTGCTTAATGAGAAATTATTACATGATCTTAACTACCGTGGTCTCAGTTAATCTCACCGGACTCGTAGTTGAGTTGTAATTGTTCTTTCTCGTGAGGTGAAAGTCTGGAATACATGTTACATTGAGATTGGTCGAATCTCGACTGTGTTAAGTAATTGGCCACACTAGGATCCTTGGTGGTCTGGAATTATCTAACTCGTTATGAATAGGGTCCATTTTCCTTTGGCTAATTATCAAACTGAGTTTCTTGTTAATTTACTCTAGTTAGCCACACGCTAAATCACTAAGTTTGGATTTTGAGTGTATCAGAAAATTTGTTTGATGGTATTGGAGATAACCTGTGTTCTTCTCCCGGGACTGTTAGGCATATATTTTAAAGAATTTCTTAGGCCCACACACATGGTGGTGATGTCGATCAACGAGATGGTGGTGCAGCGGTTGAATCATGGGAACACAATGAGGTCATGGAGTTTGCCAAGGTGAAGAGACCTTACCCTTTGAGAATTTTAATGAAGTTTAGGCAAGGTTGTTGGAGTATGCATGTCGTATTTTGGAACATTGGAGAGGGAAGGGAGAAGAAGGGGTTTGAAGGGATGAAGAGGAGTGATCTTGTTTGAGCAGTTATAGAGGCCATCTTGTCTGTCTTTGTTGGTTTCCGAGAAAGAATAAATAGAATGGAAAGATAAAAGGGAAAGTTCAAAAGGGTTATTTGTGATGTGTTTATAGCAATGGCAGGCTGTTTAAAACTTTCAAAATATTGTTTATTCACGTTAACCAAGCTAAAATAACTTCAGGCTTTTCATATGTTTGAAGTAGCAAAAAAATTGTGATCTTCAGGGTTTTTTAGCATTGGTGAGATAAGGGAGAAGATGGTGGTTTGAAGGGACGAAAGAAGTGTTTGGTTGACTTGATGAAGAGGAGGGATTGTTGTAGAGCAGCAACGGAGGCCATCTTTTCTGCGTTTATTGGTGTCAGAAAGAATGCAGAGATCAGATAGAGAAGAGGGAAAGTTGAAAAGGGTTACTGGAAATGTGCTTATAGTGATTTCAGGTAGTTTAAAACCACAAAATTGTTTAAACTCGTTAAAAGATAAAATAATTATTGGTGGTTTTAAACCATAAAAGTGCGGACTTGCAAGTTTTCTAATGTTTATAGTATAATGGAATAAAAGGATCAAAATGAACATGAAAGATAAAATAAAAGATTAAATTGAAATTTTTGAAAGATAATAGGATATAAGGAAAGCCGTCATTCGGCATTCCTGTATCTTACAATGGCAGAAGGCTAAGATTCCGCCATATTGTGGCATATAGCGCTGCTACCATTTAGCATCATTGATTTCAAGTTGATTTTATTTAGTACTTCTGAAAATTAGAGGAAGAAGATTAGAGGTGTCGAACAATGTTGGATAGAAAGTACAGTTATCAAGTTCCATTTTGTTCTAAGCTTAATAGCATGTCTTAATGCACGTTTGCTCCCCCTTGAACATGTGTAAGATAGAAGCAAGAAACCACTGCTTCCGTGTCTTTCTCTAAAACTGCTGCAATTTCACACATCAATAACCTACAGCAAAGCACACACCGTAAGTTTGCAGCTATAATTTTATCAAAAGTATCAAATTTATCCTAATGGCTATACTTGTTTTATTTGTTGTTTGACAGATATATGTATTAATGGAGGGAATTGATGAGAATAAGATTGAATCTGAGTTTAAGTCAATGTCATTTGATGTTAAGTTCCATGATGTTCAAGGAAAGAACTACCGTTGTGCAATATCGAAACTGCATAAGGAGATAGTACCGGAGAAATGTAAGGTTCTGGTCAAGCCCAAAAGGGCAATCATCACATTAGTGAAGGCTTCCAAAGGAAATTGGCTAGATTTGCACTTCAAAGAGGACAAGGTAGTAAGATGCTAAGATTAAAATCACTTTTCCCTGTTAGTCAACGTGATAAAGTTGTAACTTTCGTGTTGATGTTACAGCTAAAGCCAAATCTGGATAAAGAGAAAGACCCAATGGCGGGAATCATGGACATGATGAAGGTCAGATTCTGTTTCATCTTTATTTGGCTTGAGCTACTCTGGTTTTAACTTTATGCATGTATGCATATACCATTGGAAACATTCAATTTGACTTTTGATTATACATGTAAAATTGCAGAATATGTATGAGGAAGGGGACGATGAGATGAAGAAAACAATTGCAAAAGCATGGACTGATGCTAGATCTGGGAAAACAGCTGACCCTTTAGGTAGCTACCGTTGAGCAACAAACAGAGATTAAGATTCTTAGTTCCTGTTTCTTGAGAATGATCTGCTCTATTTAATTACAAGATTTTGTTATAAAATGAATGCTTGGCCCATGTTCATGGTACTTGTAGAAGTTTAGATGTGCAGTTAATTGTTACCTAAGTTCTACTTTTTCATATAATGATGTGGTTGTGGTCTGATGTTGCTCCAATATTTGCTGTGTGACTCACTACATTAAATGAATCTTTCTTTCAATTTCTTTTTCCTTTATTTACAATTATCAAAGTCAAGATTTTACTTAAAATGATAGTACGGTATAAATTTGGCGATTAAAATTATTTTGAAATGATGTAATTGATGTTTTTTATTTGTATTATAAAATTAGGATAATGACACAAATTTCATAAAAAGAAGGTTGATTACAAAATTCAATGTAATTGAAATATAGATCAAAATTATTTTGTTGATTTAAAACAACTCTTTTATTTTTTCTAATATAATATTTGTATTATTTAAGATCATCTAACCTCAGCTACAAAAATTAAGATTTCAGAGTGGTGGCTTTTAAATAAATTTATTTGAAAATAGATCTCTAAAATATAATTTTTTAAAAAATAAAATAAAATACAATTTTGTACAATTAAAAGAGTAAATAATTAAATTTGAAAGGGGTCAAAAGAAATAAATTTAATAAAAGTTAAATCACAATAAATAAATACATGAAATCTTTTATTTAAGTTTGTGTACATCATTACTTTATGTCTTAGAATTTATTTTTATCAAATTTTTCAATATTTTTTTGAATATAGATAATCAAACTATCAATTAGAAATTCATCTTTGTGTTTATTTTTCATAATTTTTATAGTTGAAAAATATTTCTCAGATGTAAAAGTTGAAAGTAGAATTAATATCAATTGAATTATATGATTAATTAAATAAGTCAAATATTTTATTGTTTTTATCAATCTTTGATATAGTTTAGGAAGTTGTTAATAGATTTTTTATTTCAAAATGAAATGTAACATCAAATTCATAATGTAATTTTTTTTAGGTATAAGCTATTATTTGAAGGAAGTTTTTAGGTGTAAGTTATTCTTTGCAATAATTTCAACACTTTGTCTATTGAATACCTTCTCAATATATTGATATTGAGCCATTAAATCATCATAAAATTTTTAACATGTTTTATGTATTGAATTATGGTGAACTCATTCACGATATAAAAATGTACAATTCTTTCCATCCTTTTCTTTTTCCAATTTCTAAATCTCACTTTAACAAAAAAATTTCTTCCATTATGTTAATCACTATAATTATTATTAAACAAGTAGTAAGGTGAATAAAATGCATCATCTTTGTGGGGGTGAATATTCTAACTAATTAAAAAACTTTTTAAACTAAGAAGATTGTAAGTGTAGATGATGATTTTCAATATTAGAAGGTGAAAACATTATCTTAGTAGGTTGATAAGGTCTAATTTTGATATAAGCTCTAGGATTTTGTCACATTGGTCAATTACTAAATAGAAATATGTTTTCCTAGATCGTTCTGTTTATTTGTGTGATTGATGGAAAAGTTGGAAAGTTACTGGTTTAGGAGTTTCAATAGTATTTCTTTTAAAATATGCATCAATTGTAGGTGATTTTCTCATAATGATAAATAAAAATAAATTGAAAGAATAAGTTAAACATTCATGAATTAAAGGTTAAGGTGAGAATATTAATATGACAAGAATGAAATATTATTTTACTGGTAGATTGTAGTATATCAACTAAGAAAAGTTGTCATAGTATTTATGCTCTCTATAGATTCTCTATAGATGCAAAAGCTGAATAGAAAGATAAAATATTATAACTTGTAAATCACTTGAAAATGTAAGATACACAATGACTTCTAAACAAAGGAATTGTATTTAGTTTCTTAAACAAGTTTTGACTTTTATTTTATTATATATAATAATATAAAATATATAAATCTATATATAGCAGGATCCACACATGTTCTTATATATTCGTCTTGTTTAAAACATAAGTTTAAATAAATGGTACTGAAATATAAATTTTAAAAAGTTAATTTTTTTTTAAATAATTTTAATTTTCTAGATCAAAATAAAGAAATAGAAAAAAATTAAATTTATGTATTTAATAGTTATGTCTCGGAAGAAATTAGTTAGTTGATATACTTCTATGGTGTGAAAGTAAATTTCTTTTGACAGTTTGAATGATCTTTTCATGTTGTTACAAACATATTTCAACCCAAAATTGTTACCATTGGATTAGTTCGTATAAAATATATAGAAAATAGTTTATGTTAAGGAAATGAAAAGATTAACATATCAATGATTAAAGTTCATCAGTCAATCACTTGATACATTTTTATGGTGCAAAAGTAATTTTCTGTGGCATTTTGAACGGTTTTCCAGCCTTCTACAAACTTATTTGTAATCCAAAAATTGTACCGTTGTCATTGACATGAAAGCTATGAAAAATAGTTATGTCTCGGCAAAGGCCATTTGATATACTTTTACGGTGCGGAATTCATTTTTGGTGATCTTACGAGATTCCAACTTTTTACAAACATTTGCTATTCAAAAGTTGTAATGTTGAATTCATTCGTATAAAACCTATAGAAAATAGTCACGTCTTCAAAAGAATCATACATTGCTCTTTTGAGTAGCTTTCTCAACTAATGGAATACATCGCTATTCAGAGTAACCTCCCTACCTATGGTGGAGTAAATCATTCCTCCGAATAACCTCCCCGATTATGGTGGAACAAATCGCTCCTTCGAGTAATCTCCCTGACTATGGTGGAACAAACTTAGACTTGCGTAGAGTCCTACAACCTCCCTAACTATGGAGGAAAGAACTCAAACTTACACACAGTCCTACAAACTCCTTGGATATAGTGGAACAAACTCAAACTCATATAGAGCCTTACAAACTCCCTAATTATGGTGGAAAAAGTTTAGACTCACATAGAGTCTTACATTCGTTCTGATTATGGTAAAACAAATCACCATGACATATTCCATAAAAAATTATACATGTTTTCAAAAAACATACCTTTTTAACTCATGTACCCAAATACTCATGCAATTCATAAAACTCAACAACATTTGTTTTTCAATTCTTTTCCCTTTTTTTGCTTTTCTTTTCTTCTTTTCAATTTTCTAGAGAGAAATGTCTTTTTTTCCATATTCAAACTTAACAACTTAGAAAGAAAATATAATAAATAATGCATGATATTTTGATGAAACTTTAAATCTCATGTATTCAAAGGAAAAGTGCAACCTAGGAATCATGTCAATCTCATAAAACAACAAAGAAACATAATAGAAACTTAACACTACAAAACTTCCTAGTGATAATTCTCTTTAATTGTTGTTCTACCCTCACACATAGTTGAACTAAGTCATTTAGGTAATTATAAGGAAAAAGTTCAACTCTATCCCTACTATCATAATTAAGGTCACTCTAAAACCTAGCAATTGTTAACGTTGGTTCCTCTCTTTTGCTTCACTCTTCAAGTGTTTACTTTCTTTGTTCAACTCCAATGTATGTCTTGGAAACCTCCCTTTCACAAATCCACTAGGAGAGAATCTCTATCCAACTCCTCTTACCTTTAGAATGTTACCTCGAGATGTTAGTGAAACTCCAAAAGAAACACATAATCCAAAGACATGATCCACTCAAGAGGTCAAAGGAAACAAAGCAATAAAAGCTCAATTTGAAAAGCTAAACTCGAAGAGAAATAGATGAGAAAAAACAGAAAGAATTCCGAAGAGAGGACAAACTAGAAATAAGGCACAAAAAACTAAGGACTAAAAGGAAAACATAAGTAATCGTGCTAGAATGGATTAGGAAAATCAAAACAAACTAAGAATGAATTGATGTTATTTGTCTTTAGTCTTTTTAGAAGTGAAGAAACAAAGGATTCAAGGAAGATCCCCACTGAACAAAAATTTAACCAAAGAAGGTTATATAAGTATGAAGGTTCACTTCCGAGAATAAATTCAATTTTAATTGATTTTAGCTTTTGTTTTGATCAATTATGTTACTATTTTGATCGATTAAATTGCACTCTCACATTTTTTTTTTCAATTATTTCCCTTTCTTTTGGCTTTTCTTATCTTCTTTTCAATTTTCTAAAATGGAATGCCTTTTTCCATATTCAAATTCAACAACTTAAAAACATATGATGAAAGAGCAACCTAGGAATCAAGTGAATCTCATAAAACAACAAGGAAACATAACAGAAACATAACACTACAAAACTTGTTATTGATTTAAGCACAAGTATGAACTCAAAGATGTAATACAAAAGCACATACTCAACAAAGCCCAAGATATTTTGTAGATTTTAGATTTCAATGATGTAAAACAAAATTAAAAAGGTTAAAGTAATAAGTAATGACAATTTGGACTAAACATGACATTAGACAAAACATTCAGATCATAAAATTCAAAAAACAAAATGCAAAAAAAAAGAAGAGATAATGAACGAATAAAGTTTTAAATTTGAAATAATCGATTAAAATGACTCAACAGAAAAAAAAAAACAGAAATTGAACAATTTAATCAATTAATATGACATTTAATCGATTAAATGTGAACATGTTGCACACTATGTTGTTTCAAGAAGAACTAACAAATTTGAACAAAAATTTAAAGATAAGATGAAATGAATGTTTCACTCAACATAAACACATATAGACATGTAAGGAAAAGAGTAAACAACATGGAAGAACCATGGCTTATGAAGTCAAATGTTGGAAAGTAGCTCCAAGCACTTGAAGTTGCTCAATGTTAAACTGCAGAATCGATGAAGAACGAGATTGTTGGAAGTGGAAACGACTTGGATGAGGGATTAGAAGTGTTTGGAGAGTGGATTGGAGTATGTTTTTAAGAGAGGAGTTCTAGGAAGGGAGAAGAAAGACAATCCTAGTGAATTTAGAAACAAGAGAACTGCAAATTTGGTAGAGTTTCTCTATATAAATTTCAAGTTAATTTTACAAGGTTGAGCACTCCTGTTTATAGGATTAGGAGCTTACCAAAGGCTTAACAAAAAGAGAGGGAAATTTTGAAAACATGTAAAAAATGCAAGCTAGCTCCAAAACATGCATGCTACAAGTGTGACTGACCAACTTGGCAAGTTCATGCTTTTCATATTACCACATGTACAAACTGCAAGCTAGAGCTCTCAAAGCAAGTGTTCTAGGGTTCCTTAGGGTCCAAATAAAATCGTAATCCTCTTGCCAAGGACTGGTCACACAAGAACTTATGCTAGAAAGCTAAAACTACACACTTATGAGACATTGCCTGATTTAATCGATTATGCTATTTACATAATTGATTAAATTAAGGCTATCACACTAAAATGGCCAAAATACACAGCCAGATACAAGGCCTAATATAAAAAATGACTTATTTTACATTTTTATAAGACTAAGAAGATGGAAGAAATTCTTGTATTTCACTTTTCAAATGTTGAGTCTTCCTCCATTAGGCTTCATCTTCTTCAATTTTTTCAAAGATGGTTTTGGTGGTTGGATGGTTTTCCATCAATTTTTTTTCATCTGACCTCATAATGTCATTAAGAAATTATAGAAGTACAACAAAATCATTCTAGAGGCTTAACACTCCATGGGAAGCATAAGATCTGCCTTGATATATTTCCCTAATACTTTATATAGAAATTGGGCTAGGCCTTTTTCTGCCCTTTTTTGTTGTTGTAATCTTTGTCTATTGATGTAATCCACTCCAAATATCTTTTATATAAATCCAATATCTCCATGATATATTTGGTTGTGGAGATTTAAAAAGATTTAAGAAAGATTTGTCAGTTTTGAAGACATTTAACAATTACTATCTCTTGATATTTTTATATAATTAAATATAATATATGTTTTTTAAAATTATCAAATAAAATATTTAATTTAAATTATCAAATAAAATATCTAAATATATATTTGCCCTAAATGATCTCTTATCATAAAAATTATTGCATTATCAAGGCCCTTTCAATTGAAAATGATAGAGAAAATTGCATAGACAATTTTGTGTTGGTTGCTCCCCCTTTCTCACTCCTTTCTCACTAGACACCAAAAACTTGGATAGGCATCAAAAATTGGGGTTAAGCATCACTCTAAAATCCAGCCAGCTCGTTGGACGCATGACCATGATTTACACCTATTTATATAGTCTAAATTTATCTTATTTGTAATAATTGTGAAACTTCCAACACTTTTAATAAATATCAATACTAATGAAAACAATTTGTTATATATATATATATATATATATATATATATATATATATATATATATTTTTATATTTTTTAGTTTTCAATTTTCTTTAAAGTTTTTAATTAGGTTTATGTTCTTTAAAAAAAATTCTTTCATGTCCTTTTATATTTAATTGAAATATTAGTTTAATTAGTCTTATATAAGAACATTTTATACATAAAATATTTTAGATTTGATGCATCAATATTTCAAAACCAAGAGGGGAGGGTGAATTGGTTTCGCAAATCTATTGTTGTTCTTTTCACTTTAAAATAAGTTTTAAATGAAATCCTTAATCAATTGACAAGATGAGTTTAAGAATGCATATTGTTTAACATTTATACTTAGCAAAATGTAAAAGATAAAGAAAAGAGAGCACAAGAGACACCAAGTTGTATACTGGTTCGATTCAATTGAATCTACATCTAGTCTCTAGCTATCGGTACTATGAATACCACTATAACATCAAGAGTTAGGACAGTACAAGATCCACCTATGTACTTCCTACACCCTAGATACACACTCTTGAAAAACCCTTCAAGAAATGCAAAGTAGTAATGCTACATGCAATTACTAACACCTATCACAATCACAGCGATAGAAATACACAGTTTCAAAACCGAGAAACCAGAAATTCAATAACAAAAAATCAGTGTTTCAATGGAAGACTAATGATAAAAAGAATACACATGATTCTATGTAAAGCTTGATATCACAATCACATAATTTTCTTGAATTCTTGATGAACAACTTGAGAAATAATGAAGAACCAATGTAGATTTCCTCCAAGAACTCTCCAACAATCTTTTTCTTCTCTTTGGTGTCTTAAAAATGTCACTCCAAACTGGTGCAGTAATATGTTTTTAAAGCAAACTTGTTTTCTAGTTTATCTAGTTGATTAGGTTATTTAGCTAATCAACTAGGTTATGATATTGCTCAAGTTCGTGTTCCAGAATTAATCTAGTTTGACTAGATTAATATTCTAATCAACTAACGCGACAACAAAACAACACATTTAACCATCACACACATAAGACATGACCTAATAAATTAGAATAACATTATAATCAACTAAGTGTGAAGGATTTAACACCTTTATCTTGACACACATCAAGTTCATACAAACATTTATGTCCTGTTTGAATTCCAGCTATTCTAGACTATCATTTTCCTATGGACATCACCCAAAAAAACATAAATTCTCTTTGAAAAATAGAAACAAAATAATTATTTTATGTAAGGTTAAAATACCTTTCTGGTCCTAATTTTCGTCAAGTTTTTTCAAATAAGTCTTAATTTTGGTTTTATGTTCAAATAGGTCCCAATTTTCGTCAATTTTGTTCAATTGGGTCATTTTTGCTAACACCGTTTAAATCATTAACGACCATGAACAGTGATTGTCACATGTCACTTCGTGGTTTTTTTGAATTTTTTTGTTAATTTTTTTAATTTTTTTTAAATGTCCACATGTCAACCTAGTAGCGTGCCACGTGTCACTTTATGATTTTTTTGAATTATTATTATTTTTTTAAAAAAATTCAATTTTTTAAATGTCCACGTGTCAACCCAATAGTGTGCCACGTGTCAAAGTCAATGTTCTATATTCAATTTGCTCCTTATATTTGTTATTTTTGTTCAATTTATTCCCAATTTTGTTTAAAATTGACAAATTTTGTCCCTATCGAAGATGTGACCAAATTTATGTTTTATATCAAAGTTATAATGATGTGAATTTTAATATATTATATAAAAATATTTAATAAAAAATGTGAATTTTAATATAAAAATTAAATTTTGTTTCAATTTGGAGAGGGAGCAAATTGGTTAAATTGAACAAAAATAACAAATATAGGGACTAAATTGAACAAAAATAACAAATATAGGGACTAAATTGAATATCGGACATTGACTTTGACACGTGGCACGCTACTGGATTGACATGTCGACATTTAAATTTTTTTAAAAAAAATTCAAAAAAAGAAATAAATAATTCAAAAAAACCATGAAGTGACACGTGACACACTACTGGATTGACACGTGTACATTTAAAAAAATTTTAAAAAAAATTAAAAAAATAAAAATAAAAATAAAAAAATTCAAAAAAACCACGAAGTGACACGTGACCGTCACTTTTCACGGCCATTAATGATTTAAACAGTGTTAGCAAAAAAGGACTCAATTGAACAAAATTGACGAAAATTGGGACCTATTTGAACACAACCAAAATTATGACTTATTTGAAAAAACTTGACGAAAATTGGGACAAAAAGATATTTTAACCTTTATGTAACTTAAATATAATGAAAGTTTTAAGCAATTTTCTTTTTAATTTCGAATTAAGTTTTAACATTTTTATTATAAAATTCTAACAATTTTATTAAGTATGATACGATAATATACAAACATAAATTAAAATATTATTTTATAATGCATATTTTAGATACACAATATTAATTAATTTAATAGTTATTTATTTAAAATAATCTACTATTAGTATTTTTTTTACATATAAAAAAAACCATAACATTATTATGTTTATGTTAAATAATTAAAAAATACATATTAAATTTATTAATATATTGTATAATTGATTTTTTTTAATATCATTTAGCATATTTTTTAAAAATTATTTTTATTTAAATATTTTGAATACATTTATTTATTGAAGAAAAAATAAATATTAAAGTTAATCAAACTTATAAAGTATATGTTTTTAAAATTTAAATTAAATATAACATAACGTCAATAAAATAAAGCATTGCGATTTAAAAAATGTAATACATTAGAAATTCTTTAAAATAGAGCTTTTATAATATATACTTGATTATTTTATTATTAAAAGACTTTATTATAAATAGAGATCATTTATATACTAGTTACCATCTCTCTAAAAAAAAAATCCTCTCTTAAATTTTTAACCCTCTACTTATTTGTTTGAAATTCAAAGTGTATTTTAGGATTCTGGGTGACGAGGCATACCTTTCCATCTAATTACTTTGTTGAAAAAATTAAATTATTCCTTTGCTCTTTTTAGGGTCGCTTGGCTCTTAGGCTTGCATGTGTTTGATGTAGACTTGTATGTCTAATATAGAAACTCTTGATGAATCTATATTCTATTAGGTTCATTATGATATGATTAAATCATTGATCTAATTCTTTTTTATGCATATACTACTTTCTCTGTGAATAGGAATGCTTAGACACCAAGAGAAAATTGTATTGTGTTCTTATTCAGGTAAGGAAAATTAGTTGTTTAAAATTTATTATGCCTTGGTATGGAACTTTGGTTTAATTTTGATTTGGGTTCATTGGATTTGATGTATGGTATGAATTGGTTGATTAAGAATATGAATTGAAATCATAATTTGGGATAAATGTTAGAGTGTGAAGCTTTTGAATTGAATATGGTTCTTTTTTAGAAATTTGGTAACTTTGGTTATAGATAAGGGATTTTTGTGAGACCTTTGACTCTTTAAAATGGTGCTTCTTGAACTAAGGGAAAGTTAAATTGTAATAATATAAGCTATATTTAGTAGTGAATAGTTCAGAAAAAGTCAAATTTATCAACTAAAGCTCATTGGAAATCACGAATTTCTGGTGCAGTGCCAGGCACCCCTGTAGTGCCGTTGGGCGCCAATAAGTCATTAATCACTAACTTTTCTTGCATTGGGTTAGACTTTATGAAGTGAACTTCCCTTGGAATCGAAGAAAGGATCTATCTAGAGTAAACAATACGCCACAACCTTGTTAAAATAGCAATGCTTATTTCTCTATTTACCTTCCTTTAAGGAGAGGCATTGTTTTTAATTTATTTATGTATTTACTATATTTATTTACGATATGTTTTGGTTATAATATTTTTAGTAACTTTAATTAGTATAAGTACATGTACATCATTATGTAAATATCAATCACATACAATCAATCAATATACAAGAATAATTGTTAAGGTGTTGGACACCAAAAGTCTCTCCCTTTCATTATTTAATATTCAACATTTAATGCATATTTTCTTTGCAGTTAGGGACCGTTGTGAATATTGGTCAGTAACATATAGATAGAGATTACAATGTCCATATTTGTTGATCTAAGTTCATGACAAATATTGCATCTCCAACTACCTTTATAGAAAAGTTGAACAACGACAATTGCGATACTTGGAGCATGTTTATAAAATACTATATGCTTGTACAAGACTTATGGAGTGTTGTTAGAGGTGACGAAACAATCACACCGACTAATGAAGGAGAGAAAAAAAATGGGAGATAAAAGTTGGAAAAGCTATATATGTATTTTCTATCATCGTGGAGGATGAGTTCTTACAATGACTCAAGGTCTTGAAAACTCTGAAAGAGGCTTGGAATACTCTTTTTATTGTAGTTGTACTATACCTAGGCGGTCATGATCGATATGGCTAACTACCCGGTTCGAACCCCTACGACTAGTCCTATCATAAAAAGAATAGACGGTTAGTTAACTGAACAAGATAACAACACACATAACGGCTAAGGCCGCCTACTCTAAAGAATAACGCATAAGTAAAAGTCGTCAACCCTAAACTTAGGAAATTACAATGGGCCTTCTAGTGTCATTTCACAAGCATACGACTTGGGCTTGGCCCAGGCTCAGTCGAAGCTTGAGCATTGGCCCAACGCAATAAAGAGGTACCCAACCCATAAAGGAGGTAAAACATAGTGAATATCTCTATAAGTACATGTGGACCCCAACAAATTAAAGGTACGCTTTCATTAATTCACTAATTTGTGATTTGACCTTTGAGAGCCTTTGCTGACTTGATCGCCGGAGTCCTTTCCTCAAGTAACCTTCTAAGGGTCCAATCCGCCAACATTAGAAGAAGATGCATCAAAACCGAGGAGTAACTAGTCCGAAAAGTAAGTGATTGGGGTAAGATATGATTTGTGTTTCCTGATATTCTATTATTGTTTCCGCGGGAACAATAGTTATTGGAGAATGAACTCATGTCGGTTCAACAAGGTGACATGACAATGAATCAATATTTCACCAAGCTAAAGTCTATTTGCAATGAAATTGCAACACTAGATTTGGAGAGTGCAATTAATGATGGAAGAAAAAGAAGAATTATTATTCAAGGTTTGAATTCCAGATACCACGAGATTGTTACAGCTACTAGAGAATGATCAAATGAGCCTACTTTGACGGAGCTAGAAAATATTTTGTCTAACCAAAAAGCTTTAGACAAAAAAATGTCTAAGGTGTCCATAAATGAGAAGGATAAAACACTCTTTACCGAAAATAAAATGCCTAAAGAAGTCAATATAGTGACCAAATTCAATAATAAACGAGAAAGCTCAGGGTGTAGAGAAGGTTGGCAAAGAGGTCAACATTGTCAATAAATGAGGAGGATAAGGCACTCTTTACCAAAAATAAAACGCCTAAAGAAGTCAATACAATGACCAAATTCAATAATAAGAAGAAAGCTCATGGAGTATACTAGGTTGGCAGAGAGGTCGACGTGAAGGAGGTGCACAACGAAGGGGAGCAAGGAATTTTTAATATAGAGATGATAAATATGAAAAGAAATATTGTCATCAAGATGATTGATGTTACAAGTGTGTATACCAATTCAAAAACGTAGTAAATTCGATAAAAAATAGTTTGTTGTTTATTTGTTGGCTATGATTAGGGCTGGGCAAAGCATATTGAATTGCACTGAACCATTCAAAATTGTACTGAACTAAAAAATAGTTCGCCTGAACTGCACTGAACTGAAAAACAGTTCAGACAAACTGAACTGAACTATCTTTTTGCCTAACAAACTGAACTGAACTGCACTATACTATAATATGAACTAAACTATTATAAAATGAACTGTTGTACAAACTGCACTATTTTTAAACTGATCTACACTATTTTTTAACCGTTTTTTTAACTAAACCACATTAATTTTAAACCAAATTGTAATATTTTTTAACTAAAATGTACTTCATCATTTCAATTGTTAATAAATTATTACATCAATTTAAATTATTGAATTTTTTCTTCAAATTTTTTTTTTATTGTTTTGCTAATAAACTTAACAAGTATATTAATAACGAATTAAGTTAAAGTATTTTCTGCTATACTTATTCATGTACAATAGTTTGAAATTAATGTTTTTCTGTAAGTAAAGAGTATTTAATGTATTTACAATATTTTTAAATTTAAATAAAATATAAATTTAGTTAAAACACTATATATTTAAAACTATAAAAAATATATTTGAAGAAAGAAATACATAGATAGATAAAATAATATAAAATTATATATAATATCCCATGATTTTGTTACATACTAAAGCGATAATAAAAATAAAACTTAAGCTATTATCTATAAAAATTAATTCTCCCACTGTTATAACCTCTTCCATGAATAATAGTAATTATGTGATATATAAGAAAAACACATTTTCAAGAGGAAAAAAGGAAACTATAATTAAAAGAGGCAGATTTTATTTTGTGTTCGGTATAAAAAAAATATATTTAGAAAATAAGTGTTTGAAGTATTAAATTTTCTTTATTATAGATAATTACATTAATTAATATAAATTATATATAACAGTATTTTTAATAAAATAAAATAAATATTACATACTATTTTTTATAAAATTAAGTAATTAATATCAATGAAACTGTAATTTATAATATAACCATACAATTGTTACTTAAATATATTATTATAATATAACCTAAAAAGTGTTACATATTTTTTCTTATTATTGTACATGAAATGAAAAAAAAAATCAAAGAGCAAATTTTGTGCACAGTGTACATGAGATGAGGAAATATAGTGAGTGTTGTACATTACCAGTACTAGCTAAGCGTGAAGCACCGAGAAAAAAACTAAAATGCAGTTCAGTTCAGTAATAAAACAGTTAACTCATTTAAGTTTGGTTTTTAAAAACTGTACCAGACAATAGTATAGTTCAATTTTTAATACAACCAATTCAGTTTATTCTAGTATAAAACACTACAATTAACTGTAGTTAAATTAATTATGCCCAGCCCTAGCTATGATAATCAACGAAAAGGATGGGGATGTTGTTATATAACAACATGACGTTGTTATGTGTCTAGAAATATAATATTTGATGAAGCATCCTCTTGGTGGTCTGCTGAAGCAATATTATTACCGGATTCTAAGGAAATTAAAGAAAGTACAAGAGTAGTTGGGGGAACAATTAGAAATGTAGAAAGATCCTTCAACACAAGAAGAGATTGTAGTTGCTGATCAAGAAGGAGGAAGGTCACTAGGTAAAGGGAAAAACCCTTGGCAAACTGCAATGCACATTGCATCTTTAGAAGAGGAAAGACCAAGCCAAATAGAAGACGTAATGGAGGAAGTACCTCAATTACAACATAGAAAGTCAATGAGAATTTGAAAGCCAAATCCAAAATATGCTAATGTAACATTAATTGAAGATAATGGTGTGAAAGAACTAAGTACATACGAAGAAGCAACTCAGTTTAAGGAATGGGTAGAAGCTATGGTGGAGGAGCACCTAAAGGCACTAAAACAAAATGAAACTTAGGAGTTAGTATCACAGCTTGAGGAAGTAAAACCCATCTCTTGTAAATCGTTATATAAGGTGAAAACTCGTCCAGATGGATTAGCAAAAATGTACAAGGCCCATCAGCACCACCAATGCCATCAACATCATCAACACCACAATGCTTAGACTATTCACGAAATTGTTGTCTGATACCATTTCTATCTTTTGATTTAGAATTTTCAATCTTTTGACCAAATAATGTATTAATCGATGATACAAATTTTTGCACTAAGATATATTCATACTATTACAGCCTATTTTTATATTTTCATGTTGTTGATGTTCTAGCCTAAAATATTTTTCTTTCACCATCTAGGTTATGGGATGAAAAACTTGACACCTTATTCACCTTATCCAACCACATCAGTCCCAAGTTTACTCGACATAAAAGAATTAAGACTTTTAGGTTTGGTAGTTTTTATTATGAGTTTATTTGTGTTTGTAATATGGAAAAAGTATCGTGGAGGTAAAGTTGTGCATCCTTCGAGAGATATGGAAATGAATGGTAGAGTATATAAAAAATTTATGATGTATAAGTGTGGAAATATAATTATTATGTATAATGTGAAGATATATCCAAAAGGAAATGAATTTGATAATATGTGTTAGGGTTTTTCAGTTTTTTTTTGTCATAATAGTTTATAGTGTCAATTTTATATAATAAAAATTATTTCAAAATATAATAATTTGTAGTAAAAAGTCATAGAACAAAGAAAAAAACGAAAAAGTTATGACTTTTGGTTGAAATGTGTATAAAAACTTCTGACAATAATTGTTCATTACTAATGGAATGGAACAAATGATTCTTGTAGTGCATTAGTTTGTTCTCCACTTTTTACTAGGGGTGACAATGCGGGCCAGCCAGGCCCGTTTAGGCCTGACCCACATTTGGCCCGCACAAGGCGGGCTGCCCTGCCGTACCCTGCATTTTAAATGCGGGCTAAAATGTTTGGTCTGGCCCGCATAACTGCGGGCCCACGGGCCAGCCCACTTCTTTATAGTTTTTTTATTATATTTTAATTTTAATTTTTAAAATTCTTATAATAAAAATTTCAATGTTCAAAAAATTAGGAAACTTTAAGAAGTTCACAAAATTAAGCAAATACTTTAGGGGAGTTTGATAATAAATTGATAATTTAACATTTTTATCATGTTCGTACTATGATATACACGATCTATTCTTTGAATTTTAGCACCGTAAAAAATACATAATACTTGTATTTTTCAGTCATATAAGAATTTGAAACGTTAATGCAAGAATCCATAAAAAATGTAACTGATATACACAAGTGCAAATTTTTTATTTTTTATTTGTTTTGATTTTTTTATTTATGCGGGCCTGCGGGCCGGCCCGACGGGCCAAGTCCATATTGCCACCCTTACTTTTTACTAAGCGGTGAAGTCTCCACAAATGAACACACAAGAGTGAAGTGACACAGTACCAGACCTGACACACAATGATAGCCTATTCAACTTTTTGAAAGTGATTGACTATTTGGATTTGTTCACCACCATTAAATTGACAGTGAAGATTACATTTATTGAAATGAATGCACAAGACTAAATGTCACACTACATAGAATGGAATGTATAGATTTATGCACCAACTTTAAACATGTGTTGAAGATGTAGTCCTTCGTAAGATTGAATGTCACACTATTCGAGACTCGACACACACTAATGACACATTCAGCCTTTTTCAAAGTTATGAACTACATATATTGGTGCAACATTTTAAAATTGATGGTGGAAATTAAATCATATGAAATGAACGAACATGAACATCTTATGCATAAGGGATGTTTCAGACAAGAGATCCTAATTATCATGCGGTTAAGCGTGCTCTTGTTCAGGCTTATAGAAGTTGAATTTTATTATCAACACCACCATGCCTAGGCTACTCATGTAATTGTTGTCCAATACCAAAATGAGTGCAAAAGATTGGATATCATATTACATAGGACCTAATGAACTACATAGATTTATGAACCAACTTTAAACATATGGTGGAGATTTAGTCTTTCATAATGAATGCACAAGATTGAACGTGACACTATACGAGACTCGACATGTACTAATGACACATTCAACATTTTTTAAAGTTATGGACTACATATATTTGTGCAAAATCTTTAAACTAAAGATTGAGTCTTATGAAATAAATGCACATAATGTAGGTTTCGGAATGAAAAACTTGACACCCTTGTCATATTCTCCAACCATAATAGTCCTAAGTTCGCTCGTCATGTAAGAATTAAGACATTTGAGTTTGGTATTCTTTGTTATGCGTTTTGTGTTTATAATATAGTATAGGTATTGTGTAGGTGGAGTTGTGCATCATTCAGGAGATATATAAATGAATGGTAGTGTACAAAAATAAATTATGATGTATAAGTGTGGAAATGTAACTATTATGTATAATGTGGAGATATGTCCATAAAGAAATGAATTTAATATTATATTTTAATGTTTTTTTGCTTTTTGTTATAATAGTTTATAGTGTTAATTTTCCTTCATCAAAATTGTTTCACAAAATAATATTTTATAATAAAATATTTTATAATAAAAAGTCATATAATAAAGAAAAAATGAAATAAATTGTAATTTTTATATTTTTATATTCCTAATGTTCTAGCCTAAAATATATTTGACGAGAGTTCTTCTTTCACCATGTAGGTTATAGGATGAAAAACTTGGCACCCATTTTACATTTTCAAACCTCAATTGTCCAAAGCTCACTTAACATAAAAGAATTAGGAATTTTGTGCTTGGTAGTGTTTATTTTGTGTTTATAATATAGTCTAGGTATCGTGGAAGTGGATTTGCGTATCGTTTGATAGATACTTAAATGAATGGAATGGTACAATAAAAATTTATAATGTATAAGTGTGGGAATATAACTATTATGTATAATGTAGAGATATGTCCACAAGAAAATGAATTTGATATTATGTGTTAATGTTTTTTAGTTTGTAATTATAATAGTTTAGAGTGTTAATTTTACATCATAAACATTGTCTCAAAAAAATAGTAATATATAATAAAATGTCATAGAATAAGGAAAAAAATTCAAGAAACTTTAATTTTTCTTTGAAGCATGTACACATACTTCCGAAAATAATTGAACACTACCAATGGAATGCAATGAAAAGAGTCACATGGTGCATTGGTTTGTGCACCAACTTTTACTATATGGTGGAGTTTTCGCCAACGAACGCATGAGAGTGAACGTGACACTCTACGAGACCTAACCCACATTGATAGCCTATTTAGTTTTTTGAAAGTGATGGATTGCATATATTTGTTCACCACCATTAAACAAACATTGAAGATTAAATCCACTAAAATGAATGCACACGATTGAACATCACACTAACATTAAAGTTTCAACCTCTTTGAGTGTAATCAACTGCATAGATTTACGCACCAACTTTAAACTGGTGGTGAAGATTGAATCCTTCGTAATGAATGCACAAGATTGAACGTCATAGTATATGAGACTCAAGACAGACTAATGACATTCGACCTTTTTAAAACTTATGGAATACACAAATTTGTGCAATATCTTTAAACTAATGGTGGAGGTTGAATACTATGAAATGATCACACATGATTGAGCGTCTTATGCATAAGGGACATTTAAGATAGGAGACCCTAATGATTTTGTGATTAAGTGTGCTCCTATTTAGGCTTATAGAAGTTGCATTTCATCATAAACACCACAAATGCCACCAACATCATCAACACCACCATGGTTAGACTATTTATATAATTTTTGTCCAATATCATTCTACCAGTATGATCAAACATTTCACCACGAAAATACATTCATATTATTACATTCCATGTTTTCTATCTTCATATTGCTGATGTTCTAGCATAAAATTTATTTAAGAAGATTTCACCATGTTTTCACCATGTTTTTTTTATGATTTCGTTGTGTATAAGATTAGTATCCTAATTAATAGTTATTAGAGTTAAATTCAATTGAGGTATTTTTGGCCTAGGTTAATTGGTGAATTTGTTTATCAAGTGCTGACTTGGGGTTGTTGTGTTTTTATTAGGCATTTTTCGATATTGTTGCTATGGAATTAAGTTGAAACTAAACCTAAAAACTCAAATGTTTTTTAACCATCTCTTATATCATTTCTACACTTAACCACCACAAGTTGTCAACATATACTTCATTTGATTCCATTCCACCACCTTTTTATCTCTAATTAATATTAAAACAATGAACAATCATATACTTTTTTTAGATACATAACATTTTTCTGTTAAACCTTTGTTCAACTATTTTTATAAAAAATCATAATTGTTTAAATAAAAAATTAAATATTATTTCCTAATCTCTTTAAGTTGACTCATCAGTAAAAGTTGGTAAATCAATAATGGCCTCAAAACAGAAAACAACAAATAAACATTATACTTAACAACAAAAGTATCTCTAGTGGTGGGAGAGAACCACTGATGGCATAGTCTTTTGTAGGTGTTTTCTACGACATTGTATCTAGTCTTCTTTCGAGTCTTCTCGCAACACTTTATACAAGTCCCAACTTCATTGAATTGAGACTATTAATACATCACAACAATGAAGGTCACTCTCATTGTTTTCTTACTCTTTAGTTCTCTTTTCTTCCTTCCCACCTCAACTATGTCTAAACAACTCAAGGGTAATAATACTCTCAAACTCTCTATACTTCCTAAGTTCTTATAATTTATTTGTGTGAACTTTTCACTACAAATATAAAAAATTAATTTTGTTTATTTTCCTTTTATTTGTTTATTTTTCTTAAATTTGAACAGTAGATGTAAACATTGTAGCAAGCAAGTTAAGACAATTTTATTATGTGAGAGGAGACCACTAAAGTTAATGTAGTGATATACACTCTTAGGCATAAGGGGCACTTCAGATAGAAGAACCTAATAATCCTGTTGTTAAGTGTGCTCCCAGTCAGGCTTATAGATGTTGTATTCCATCATCAACACCTCCAACGCCACCAACATCATCATCAACACCATGATCAGACAATTCACATATTTGTTGACCAATATCCAAAACATGCAATATTCGAATGAACTAAGTATATTTTTACTTATTGCACATGCCATATAATACTTGTTATGTTAAACTGTGGAGCTACATGGTTTGTGCTCCATCTTTTACTTCATGGTGGAGATTGAATATGTACAAATGATTGCACGAGATTGAATGTGACATTGCACGAGATTGAACGTGACATTGAACGAGAGAAACCATGCTTTCCTTTGACGTTAGTTAATTGAGTGTCAAACGTAAACAACTGCATTTTTTTAGTTTGAATTGGTGCCAATTTGATGTCGGGGCTTCTAGGAGCCCGTCATTAAGGGATGTCGGTCTCCTATACAACCGAAATTCTTGGATGTTGGTATTTGCTCTTTGATGTCAATTTGACATCACCTGGTACAATGTTAGAGTTTGATCAGACGTTAAAACCTTTTTTTCGTGTTATTGTCATAACCTATTCAACCTTTTTGAAAGTGATGGACTGCATAGATTTTTCACCACATTTAAATTGATGGTGAAGAATAAATATTCCAAAATGAATGCACACATATAACATTCATAGTACTAGACCTAACATATAATTATTAACCATTTTGGCTTTCTGAAATTGATAGACTGGATAAATTTAAGCACCAACTTTAAACTCGTGGTGGAGATTGAGTCCTTCTAGTGAACACATAGGATTGAATGTCACATTGCATGAGACTTGACACGCATCGATGACACATTCAACATTTTTTAAAGGGATAGGCTACAAATATTTGTCACCAACTAATGGTAGAGATTGAATACTTCGTAACAAACACACACAATTGAATGTCACCCTCCAAGACACTTGACATGCATTGATGACACACTCAATGTTTTCAAAGTGATAGACTACGTATATTTGTTTACCATCTTCAAATTGATGGTGGATATTGAATCATACCAGTGAAAGCACATGATTGAACATCACATTCCACAAGACCTAACTTACTAAATTTGCTTCTTATAACTTATTTGGGTGAATTTTTCGTGAAAATATAAAAAAGTTTTTTTTTCCTTTTATTAAATTAAGTGAAGTCAGTAAGTACGTTAAGGCAATTCAATAAGAAAAGAAGTTAAGAGGGGTGAGGTGTGCAAAGAGTAAGATCATCATGGTAGATTTGTTTTAGACAATAATGAAAATGATTGAGTGATATATATAACATGCATGAACACATTAATATAACACCTTTTCTTATATTCTTTTAATGAAAGATGCAAAGCATCTTGATATATATATATATATATGTGTGTGTGTGTGTGTGTGTGTGTGTGTGTGTGTGTGTGTGTGTGTGTGTGTGTGTGTGTGTGTGTGTGTGTGTGTGCGTGTGTGTGTGTGTGTGCGTGTGTGTGTGTGTGCGTGTGTGCGTGTGTGTGTGGTTCCTTTTGGCAGGTTGCTCCATCTTGGATTACCATTACTACACTTGTAATACAATGCGCCACAATTCTTCATTCTTTAAAGTTTATTGATATTTTTCAATTCACATATTTCTTTTCCAAACACAAAATCTCCTACCTAAAGGTTAAGAGTATCTTATAAACTATCAGAGATTGAATTCATCATATTTTGTATTTGTTGATTGAGTTTTAACTTTAAAGATATCAACAGCATTTAATTTTTATGTTTAGTTTAGTATATATTTTTTATAATTAGCATTTAACTCTTTTTTTTTGCTTGAGATTGGGTTTCAAATAGTTTAGTTTATTCACCTATTACTTTAGAAAATGTTTATATCATTTTTTTAAATTAAAAATAAAAATTACTTATATCCTAAACTTATCAAGTAGTTACATATGCCACTAAATTTTTTTAATTCTTAAATTTCCTAACAATTACAATTGCCACGAAAAAAAAAATTAATTCTTACACTTAGTGACGGTTACAACTACCACTAAAAAAATTTAAATTTCTAGACTTACTAGCAGTTACAACTGCCACAAAATATTTTGACTTACTAGCGATTACAACCGTCACGAAATATTTTTTAAATTTACTTAATGGTGGTTAAAATCGACTTTAAATATTTTAGTGACGGTTGTTCCGACGGTTATAACACATTTATGGTACTAAATTTTATAGTAGTTAATTAACTAACTATAGAGAAAATAGTGGCAATTCTAACCGCCACTAAATAATAAAGTGAAGTGACATGAAAATTCAAAATTTTAGTAGTGACTCGTGAACCAAAATTCATTACTAACTTTTATTTACTATTAATGGTAAGACAAAATACTATAAAATATCTATCAAGTTTAAACGTATATAGAAACAACAAAACCAATATATATTTTTTCGTTACTATACTAAGATATTTTGGTGGAAAGGAGTTAAAACAGCAAAAACATGCTCAAGAAAAATCCATGTAGCAGGATAAAAAAGAAGAGAAGGAGAAGGATGTTAAGTTGGAACAAGACAAAATTCCGTTACCATTTCCTTCAAGAATTAAACCAGTTGTGGGAAAGAATGAAATTCATCAAGAGAAGATTTTTCGGTATATAGAAATTAACATGCCTCTACTGGAATTGATTAGACATGTTCCAAACTATTATAAGTGATTGAAGTCATATCCAATGAAATAAAACAATTTATATGAAGTACTTGGAGTTCTTCTAAGATAATTTTTCAGTGACCATCATTTTCGAACAACGATTCCAACACAAACAATGGGGTTTTTTTGGTAGATTCAACAAAAAAACTAAATCAAAATGCATCAGTAAGCAATGGAACAGTGATTAAAATTGAATTGACTTCCTTATTTGAATGCAACTCCACCCACATACCAAGTTAGGAAAAGTATGCTTTGTTTCACTTTTATTTCACTTGAAATTAACCAACTAAGCGGAGATTAAAACAAGCTTCATTACGCAGTTAAGAAAAACATACATCATTTAATCACACTCATTGATTAAGCATATGTGAGAACATCCAAGAACAACAACCCAGAAACATTAAGCATGAATAAATGATGTTTTAAATGTAAACACAACCCGAATATTAAACATGCCTAGAATTCTGTTTAGTCCAATTAAATGATGAAGAACAAACGGAATAGTGGAATACATGAATAAAACCTCAAGGTTTCATTGCATTCTCCTCAAAAAATCAATTACAAAGTTTGGTTGGCCATGGAAATGGACTTACAATAGAAACAAAAACAAAAATGCAGCATAAAGTGTAAGGAAGGAAGGAACATATGAAACTCAGAGAAGAAGACAACTCCCAAAACGTGATTGAATGTAGAGAAAATGAAAAACCTTAAGTTGGGTGGTGGTTGTTGTTCCAGAACGTAAAAACACACAAATGTTGGGAGAGAGTTGTTCTGAAAACCCTAAGTAAGAAGCTTTCCTATGTGGTCACATCATATCCCATTGACGTGCCACTCCTCTTTTTAGCCCAAGATTAATGCCCAAATAAAATGCTTCACACTCATCCTAAAGATAATTAATAAATACAAATTATACCAAGTGAATTAAAATTAATTGAAATCCAAATTACTGGCTTAATAAACCCAAATAATGAAAATGTACTAACAATAGACAATTAGGCATGAATGAACAATTAAGATCGGTACATAAAGCTAAGAAATTAGGAAAAAATAATAGCTCATCACAAATTTTCTAAAAGAATTGTGCACCTATAACAGTTTGAGAAGACTATAATATAAGGCAATGCCAACATTATCTCAGTCCAAAATATCAAGCAAATATGGAGATCCTAGAAACTTTATTGTACCGTGCACTATAGGTGAATTAACCATAGCAAACACCTTGGTAAATTTTGGATTATCAATTAATGTCATGCCTTAGTCAACTTATAAAATGCTTCATTTAGGAGAGCTTAAGCCAACAAATGTAATCATCCAATTGGCCAACAAAAGTATAGCTCAACCACCTGGGTGATTGAAGATGTTCTAGTAGATCTCTCTGGCTTCAAATTTCAGGGTGGCGCCCAACATTACATACACATCGCCCAGGGGAATATCAGAAACCAATGAGAATAGACACCTCAATTTGCTTAATTGACTCTAATTGGTACATTTATCCCTTTTATAGATCTTAATTAGTACCAAATCAATTTCAAAATGCACCATTAAAAGCCAATTGCTTAAACTCAAGTGCTCATTCACAATTCAACCAACAAATCAACATCAATTTCAATACACACATTACATTCTATCATAATTCTCATTACAATATTCCCCTAATTTGGGTTTTTCACTCAATCAATCAAAACTTCATTCAATCATCATGCAATCACATCCAACATAAACATACAATTCAATAGCAAGTACAATAAGCAATAATTATTACTAGCTTCCCTTACCTGAGGTAGAAAATTCACCAATTCAAAGTTGTTGACATGAGAAGCCAAGGTGGTTTGCTTCTTGAAGATTTGATAAAGATTGAATGAAGCTCTTTTGAACTATCTTGAAACTATTACCATTGGAATGAAGTCTACATTGATGAAGGAAAGGAGATTTGATGATATTCATGTTGATCAAGGCTGGAACGTGTGCTCTTCATGTAGTTACATCATTTAGAAAGTGTATTTTAAGTTTGTAATTCATGTTGTAGACCTTATAGCATTAATTAGATGTTTTTCGTCTTAGGTGTGTCTTTTAATCTGTTGAATGGTTTTTCAACAAGTTAAAATGTCTCTTTTAATCTGTTGAATGGTTTTTTAACAGGTTAAAAGGTTGGCTGCAGTAGTCTTAAACTGCAACAAATTCAATCAGTTAATTTATTTTTTAATCGACTGATTTCACTTAAGTCAAGTGAAATCAACCGATTGATTTGGAAATCAACCTGTTGAATTTCGTAACAATTTGACTATAAAAACTGTGATTTTCGAAAGAGAGTTCTGTTGATCAGTTTTGAACGTGAAATTGCTTTGGAAACTTGTGGAAACTCTCTCCTTCGTGATCATACAGCTTGCAGTAGTTGAAGATTGATTTTGGATCAATTCTTGGAGCTTTTGGCTTGGTTTGAACCTTGGAGAAAGTGGTTTGTGGTAGGTTGGGATGTGCTACCACTGAGGTTTGATCTTTCTCAAGCCTTGTGTGTGTGCCTAGTGGTTTTCCAGGTCTGCAAGAGGGTTCTTGCTGTGCTGGTGTGATTCTTGTGTGATTCAAGAGTCTTTTATGGTGTTTTTGCATATTTTGAAAGTGTAAAGGTGGATACTTTGTCTCCTCTCTTTTCTAACCTTTCTCTCTTGCATTTTCTTTTTAAAGTTTCAAGAACTTGTGTTTTAATCATCCTTTTCATATTTTTGCATGTTTTCATGGCATCTGCAGCATTGAGCATGTTTACATAATCATTTGGAACCTGTCTTGATCAATCTTGTGCATTGTTACTAGTTTAAAACTCGAATTTGTATTTATGCATTTTTCCTAGTATTTCGGTTGATTATACCATAACAAAATTTGTTTAGTAAAATCAATCGATTAACTCTATTTTTGATCGATTGAAAGTGTATAGTTCAATATTGTTTGCATCCTAACTTGGTGATCTAATTGATTCAATTAAAGGTGGTTTTTAGCTTTCAAAGATAGCCTAAATTTTTAACTATCCAATTAAGCCCTCTCCCACTTCTTGGCATTTCAACCATTTCAAAATTAACAAAAGTTGCTCCGTAAAGCTCTATTTCTCACAAGATTATTTAACTATACAATTAAAATCCTAATCAGGGATATAAACATATCCTTATGATCACAAACAAGTAAATATTCATTTTGAGTTATTTTGCGTCACATGTGTTAAATCATAGGTCACATGCAACTCAAAACGTTTTTTGACCTAAATAAGGAGAAAAAGCAAACTTACCCTATTTTGAACTTTAACCGGTTAGATTTATAAAATTCTTTACTAGGATCATTCCTAAGGTATTTGGTTTTTAAAAAGATGAAGAATGAGGTTAGAATTCTAAAGAGAAGATAGAGAAAAAATTTAGAAAAAAAAATTCTAAAAATATGATAACTTTTAGAAAATAAAATTCAATTCATAAAAATTTTGTTTATAATTAACTTTGATCTTTTATTAATAAAATATTAGAGTATCATCATATAAAAATCACCAATATTTCTGAAGTATTTTTTACGTCCTTACCGTATATTTAATAATTAAAAGGAGAGATGGATTATTTAACTAAATTAAAATAAAAGAAACAGTGTATATCAATAAAACAAGTACTAAAATGAAGAGGCAGTTTACTTCCAATTTTTTGAAAGTTTTTTCATTTAACTTCTGAAATTTTGAGACGCACAATACTTAAGTAAATTTAAAATAAAAGATTTATTTAATTTCATTATAATATTTTTCAAAGATCATTGAAACTTTCACGTATACTGAACCATAATTAATATTATTAAGAACCTCTCCCATTCCTTTTGAAAAAATATTTGACACATAAAATATTGTTGTTATGAATATTTTTATTTAGAATATTTAACACTTTATCGTGTTCAGTGAAACAAACATGAAAATATGATTTTTAAATATTGATTGATCAAATTATGCTAGTTATGTAAATATTTATTTCTTAATATATATTGTAAATCTGTATAATTAGTGACCTGTTATTCATTAATCTAATACATCGATCCATCCAATACTTAGTTGATTTTCGCATTACAAAAATTTATTTAACTTTCTTTTTTCCATCTTATTTTCTTTAATAAATGTTTATGAGAAAGTATAAATAACCAAAACGTAGAACTAGAGAAACAAAAAAAAAACTATTTAGTTGAATACAGATGTTGTAAGCGAAATACGAATCTAGAAATAACTGACAAAATCTAGGAAAATGATAAATAAACAAACATATTATATATATATATATATATATATATATATATATATGTATGTATATATTATTTTTTAAATTCAACTTTAGGTAAACACAGCTTTCATTAATTTCTATTGAAATGTCCAGGTCAATCAAGATTGAGATGGTTATTGGTTTGATATTTTTCTTTTTATTACTGATTGGTAAATTTTCTTATAGGATTGGGAATATTGTGACTATTTTATTTATTTTTTCATTAATTTAGACAAATGTTATTTTTTAGTTAATATAAGTTCAATTTTTTTTGTCAATATTAATATTTTTTATTTAATAGTATCAAATACGATTTTTTTTATACGGCGTCGAGTTGATGTTAATCAGGATTGTTTGTCAATTAATTAACATCAATTAATTTTAGTCTATGTTAACATGTGTTATTTCTGAATTGATATTATTAATATAATTTATTTATCAATATAGGTTAGGATTATTTTTGGTTTGTAATGTGTTTATATTTTCTTTACCGTATTGATAACACAATTTTTCTATTGATGTGTATCTAGGTTTTCTCTACTAATATCAGTAGGACTACTTTTTCAATGAAGATCAGTAGCAATTATTTTCTTTTGTTTTAAAAGATTTTTTTTATTAACGTCATAATCTGAAGAGTTGACTAGTTATAATCTTTAAATTTTATACTTTCTTATTTTAGTGACAATTTAAATACTTTAGTTAACAAATTTGAATTATCCTATTTAAATAAAATATTTTAAAAATTAAATAATTTAAAATAATAAAAAAATTAAATTTAACATGTTTAATTATTAGTTCAATACTTATCGTAGACATTTTTTTTCAATCCTCACATTTCAAGTTTAACCTTATATGAACCAAATAGGAACTAAAAGTTGAATCTGAAGTTAGCTCAACCTCGAAAAAGAAAAAGAAAAGTTAAGGTTCTTTTCATATATCAATAAAAATTTCAAATTTAAAAATGTTAAAAAATTAGAAATATTCAACAAAAACGAGAATATATATATATATATATATATATATAGTTATGAATTAATGATTCTTCATTAACTTGATATATTTACTCATATGATTGATATTCATTACTTTTTATGTAAATATTTGTATTAACTAAGTTGATTTGTTTCTTTTATGGATAACATGTTGTATCTATAAATAGGAATCTTCCTATCAATAATAATACACATATGAGTTGCTCCTTATTCTTTATTATTTTCTTCTCTTCTCTATTATATATTATTCTCATTCTTTCTGTTATTCGCTTTATTTCATAACACGTTATCAACATGATGCTCCAACCTAGTGGAAGTTTTTTCTCTCTAACGACAGTGCTCTGCGTGTCTCAATCCAGGCTCTTTCTAATACTTTGTCAATTTATAATTTTACCTTATATATTTCCTCTTGTGATAAGAATTGTTTGACTTTATCAATTTTCATCTTCGTCTTATTATTTTTATTTTTATTATGACGGTGATTACTATTATTATTTTGATGATTGTTATTATTAATATTATTATTTTATGTGCTAGTTCTAAACACGCGAAACGTTGCAAAATTTGGATTTGTGACTCTTGATATTACAAGGAAGAATTCCTTATATTGAATTTTAAATGTTGAGATACATTTAGATGCAATGGACACTGGGATACCAATAAAGCATCTAAGCAACTAATTTGCTCATACGACAAAAATATTGTGAAAAGAGATTTCATAAATATTATGAATTTATTTCATGCCTATGTATGGCTGGCTGGACAAAGCAATAAAGCTTTTGATGAAAAATCACGAGATCCGCCTAATCTGCTCCATTCCCAGAAGTGAATGCAGCAATAAATATTATGAATTTATTTCATGCTTTTGTATGGCTGAACAAAGCAATGACCTTTTGATAGAAAATCATGAAACCTGTCCAAATGGGTTCTGCTCCATTCCTAGAAGTGAATGCAGCAACATTTGATTTATATTTTCATGATCGTGATCGTGATCGTGATATTGATTATGGACATGGTTATAAAGAAAATTTCAAAGACACATTTTGTCACCAGAAGTGGCACAATAATGTGAAAAAGGGAAAAGGAAAATGTGAAAATATTGACAAAAAGATGAAAGTATATATTATCATTACGGTGGTAAAGGCCATTTGAGTTGTACTTATTGTACACCAAAGCATCTTACAAATAATGAGAAGAACATAGAAACACAGTTTGCTTATGAAGATGGTGATTCTGATTATGGCCATATGGATGCTACTCATCTTGATATTGTTATTTTCTTTGCTAAAGCAAATGGAAGCATTGATCACCTCATTGATTATGAGAGTGTTAAATTTTTCTTTTGTTTGATAATGTGAGACATCGATGTTAGTATTATTTATAGTACTACAAATATATTTGAAGACTCTAGAAGAGCTATTATACTTCTACTAAGAAGTTGAATAGAAACTTATTAAGTTTCAATGATATTTGTCTAAATGGATATTATATTGAGACAAACAATGAAAAAGATATGAAATATCTTTATATCTCTATGATTGAGTTGAAAAAGAAAGTGTATTGGAGAAATTATCAACATTCTCTTATAGTTTG